>Reba_p2__coassemble_307_pt1 | contig 52623 bp, 40 predicted proteins | sample Reba_p2__metabat2_low_PE_017 | metagenome-assembled genome bin Reba_p2 | reverse complement strand
TGCCTGAACAGCCTGTACCAATTAAAGTACAAGAGGAGCTCATAAGCTCATTGATGGCAATGGTAAAGTTGACCATAAAGGCATCCAAGCTAATTAAGAGCACCATTAATCCTACTGTCATAGAAACAGCAAAACCAATAGAGAAGACGTTTAATTGAGGAGCCGCACGGGTCATCACACCGAAGGTAAAGTTAACCACCAACAAAGTACAAATAGCCGCAATGGAGGTTGACAGGGCACATTGGAACATGGTGGCACCAAAGTATAAAATAGCCTCAATGCTTGGTGGCGTAAAGATACCAGGACCTACAGGCAAGGTCTCAAAGCTCAACAGCAGCAAGCGAATAAAGACCAAGTGGCCATCGACGGCAAAGAAAACCAAAGTACAAAGTACTGTAAAGAACTGACCTACTACAGGAGCGTTAGTACCCGAGACAGGATCAACTAAAGAGGCAAAGCCTAAACCTGTTTGCATAGCCACAGCCTGACCTGCCAGCACAAAACTAGCCACTAAATACTGGGTCATAAAGCCTAGACCTGCTCCAATAATGACCTGCGAAATGGTTGTAATAATGCCCAGGCCCGAAAAAGCATCTAAGTCACTTTCAATGGCTGGAATATTAGGCAAGAAGCAAATAGTAATAGCTAGCGCTAATAAAGCTCTGACATTGCGCGGCACAGCTGCACCAGAAAAGCTTACAAAGGTCATCATAAAGCCGCCGACTCGACATAAAGGCCACATCAGCGAATCTAGAGCATCAAGCATAATGGGCTCTAAGAAATTAATTCCCATGATGATTCCTTTTTCTTTAAGCTACTACCGATGGAATACTATGCACCAACTCCAAGAAGAACTCGGTGAGCTTATTTAAGCCCCAGTGGGCACCCCAAATAAGACCTAAGATAGTAACAATCAAACGAGGTAAGAACGATAAGGTCTGCTCGTTAATAGAGGTCGCAGCTTGGAAGACTGCTACAATTAAACCTACCACTAAGGATGGCAAAATGGAGGCCGTTACCAATACAGCCACCAAAGAGAGAGCGTGGCGCACTACTTCCACAAATACTTCTGGTTCCACAGAGCACCTCGTAAACTTTTAGGCAGGTACGCCAATACCAAAGGACGCGAGCAAAGAACCCATAATCAAGGTCCAGCCATCAACTAAGACGAATAACATCAGCTTGAACGGCAGCGACACAATCATAGGCGAGAGCATCATCATACCCATAGCCATCAAAATCGAAGCTACTACCAGGTCAATAATCAAGAAAGGCAAGAAGAGCATAAAGCCAATTTGGAAAGCAGTCTTTAGCTCTGAGACGATAAAAGCAGGAATTAATACATGCACAGGCACATCCTCAGGTCGGGCAACTTCAATACCTGCATAGTCGATAAAGGCATTAAGATCGCTCATACGAGTTTGCTCGCGCATAAATTGATGGAGTGGTCTTTGACCAACTACAATAGCCTCACGAGCCTGCATTTCATCATTTAAATAAGGAACAATAGCCTCATTGTAAATGGCATTAAGCACTGGAGTCATAATGTAGATGGTCATAAAGAAAGCTAAACCCACCAAGATCTGATTTGATGGCGAAGTTTGTAAGCCCATAGCCTGACGCAAAATAGCCAGAACAATAATAATACGCACAAAAGAAGTGGTCATGATAATGATTGACGGTAGCAAGGTCAATAAAGTCATGAGCATCACTACTTGCAAAGAGAGCGAGTAGTCTTGGGTACCATCAGGATTGGTTCTCACAGTAAAAGCTGTCATATCTAAATCAGCAGCTTGTGCTGTAGAACAAAAATACAAAATGGTGCCTGAAATTAACGACAGAGTAAAAGCGATGAAAAAGAGCCGCTTTAACCCCTGTAGTTGTACTGTGCGCTCATTATTCATGACTGTCTCCTAACTTATTTGGGCAATTAGTCTTAAGCTCACCGATAATAGCACGACTTTCCTCGGCACTATGAGGGGCAGATGATACTAACTCCGTATCTGCAGCTCCTAAATCAGGGGTAAGCTTATCTTGTTCTGTGCTTAGCATATGGGAAAAAGCCTCGTCGTCTTGGTGCTGAGCACTTTGGGACAAATCCTGTTGAGCTCTGTGCGCCCGCGCACGCAAGATGTCATCATCAGGCATAGCATAATACTCATTACCTATACTCTTACGCCGTTCCATTTTACGACGAGCTTGGAGCGCTACTTTATGAGCAGTGAGCTCTTCTTCAAATTTGTCTCCTAACTGCGCTACCTGCTCTTTACTATAACCTCTAGTGCTAATAACCTCATCCTGGCTTAAATCGGCTACTAAATTAACACTATGAGCAGTAACCCCCACTAACAAACGCCTTTGTCCTACTTTTACCTGAATTAAGCGCTCTTTAGGACCTACCGCCATTTGTCCTAACAGCACCATATCATTGCCTGTGCCTTTTTGTACCAGACGTGACTTCTTTAACAAGTAAGCTAGAACAAAGATAATGCCTAAGATTGCAATTGTAGAAAGCAACCACTTGATTAGTCCTGCAGGCGAGGTGACACCACCTGAAGCTAAAGCTCCTGTACGCTTGATAGTAAAGCCTTTATCACTCGTAGTACTAGTGTTGTCATCAATCTTGGCTGGTTCAGTTAGGAAAGTCTCACCTAAGATCGTATCAGCAGATGATACATTCTCTTGGGCAAAAGTTGGGAGGGCAAATAGCACTATGGCTATGAAAGCTAAAGCGCGGATAATAGCTTGCATAAGACAAAAACTCTTGTTCTAACCTAAAACACAAAGTGTCAGCTCTCACTGACACTTGCTTAAGATATCTGAGCTAAGAGAAATGCGCCTTACTGGAGCTTCTTAATACGCTCAACTTGGCTAATAACGTCAGTTAGACGAATACCAAACTTATCGTTAACTACTACTACTTCACCATGGGCAATTAAGGTACCGTTAACTAATACGTCTAAAGGCTCACCAGCTAAACGCTCTAACTCAATAACGGAGCCTTGGTTTAACTGTAAGAGGTTACGGATAGAAATCTTAGCATGACCTACTTCCATAGTAATGGTTACAGGAATATCTAAGATAGCATCTAACTTTTTACGCTCTTCACGAGAGAGCGGAGCCTTGCTCTTAGTAGGATCCTCAAAATGCTCTAATTCTGCGGCATTTAAATCATCCATACCATCAGTTGAAGGTAAACCATCAGTCCAATCGGTGTTGCCACCTAAGTTATCCATATCTGACATCTCAATGGATTCTCCGTGCTGAGTCCGAGCGCTGCCCGCTCGAATTTACAATCTAAAACTATTCTATTTACAGTGTTGGGCTTTAAGGCCCCAACACGCCTAATTGCAACTGCAAGATTAATCGTCATCAAACTCTTCGAGGTCGTCATCGTCCTCAATATTGATACCAGAGCCCTTCAAGAAGGAAAGATCGCTCTTCATTGATGGAGGACGCTTTAAGATATCAGAAATCTTAATAGCGAGCTTATCTTTAGTGCGGCCTAACTTGGCGTGATAACTTGGGAGATCCTCAATATAAACTAAGAGATTATCTGGCATCTCAACATTGAGTACATCACCTGCCTTTAAGTCCATAACCTGGCCTAAGCTTAATACGAGATCCAGCATCTTAACGCGCATATCAACTTGCACGTCCATCACTTCTTCACGTAAAGCCTTATTCCAGCGAACATCGGTATCACCCTTATCTGACTGGACACCAGCATCAAGCAACTCACGAATTGGCTCGATCATAGAGTATGGGAAAGCGATATGCATATCACCACCACCACCATCTAAGTCGATGTGGAATTGGTTGACTACCAACATCTCAGACGGGCTAACAATGTTAGCCATAGCTGGGTTTACTTCACTGTCTAAGTATTCAAACTCAACATCCATTACTGGAGCCCAAGCTTCTTTATAGTCTTCAAAGACCATCTTGAGCAACTTTTGAATAATACGACGCTCAGTAGGAGTAAACTCACGACCTTCAATCTTGGCACGGAAACGACCCTCACCACCGAAGAAGTTTTCCACCAAGATGAAAACTAAACGAGCCTCTAAGGTTACTAAAGCTGTGCCTTTTAAAGGACGAAAGCGCACCATATTCAAAGAAGTTGGCACGTACAAGGTTTGCACGTACTCACCAAACTTCATCATCTTTACGCCGATCCAGGTAACCTCAGCAGAGTGACGCATCATATTGAACAGACTGATACGCATATGACGAGCAAAACGCTCATCTACCAACTCCAAGGTTGGCATACGACCACGTACGATACGCTCTTGGGAACCGAAATCGAACGGTTTGACACCTTGATCGCCTTCAAACTGTTCTGGCTCTACTTCATCTGAACCGTGTAAGAGAGCGTCGATCTCATCCTGCGTTAAAAACTCAGTCATAAATATCATGGTAGGAGCTTTACCAAGTAAAGGAACCTACCTTAAGCCTCCGCCTTTTGTCTACGGCCCTTGACCGTACTAACCAAAAACCTCTTAGCTCCCCTAACACTATCATTAAAGGGAGCCTGTAATTACTGCATTACAAAGTTAGTAAACAGTACTTGCTCTACTAATGGCTGATTAACCACGCCAGTAAGCTTAGTTCTAATGCCATCAAGCAATAAACGCTTGAAGCGCTGTCTGCCAGATGGGCTAGCCAAGCTCTCATAATCTTGCTGAGAACAGATCTCTGAGATAGTAGAGCTAATTAAAGGAAGGTGCTGACGAGCTAAAGTGGCGTTAGCACTACCATGAACTACTAAAACAGGCTCAACTTGAACCATATGTCCGCGCTTAGTCTTACCAGGTAAGTTAAAGGTAAAAGCCACGTCAAAGCGTACATATTGATCGCTTAAATCCACCTGAGCATTTTGACCTGCCATCTTGCCTGCAATATCTGTAGCACTCTCTTGCTCAAATTGAGAAAAAGGCCACATATGATGCAAGTAGGCGTAGGTACCATAACCACCAAGGCTAAAGATAAATAAGAGTACTACTACAACCAGCATGATGAGCTTTTTGCGTGATTTGGTTCCTGTACTTAAATCTTCAGTATCTGACATGACCTTAACTCTCCTGATCAAATAGCCCTAATGCTACCTTGGTTCAAGCCAACTATTATGGCATACAACAAGATATCAGACCAAATTAAGTGGCCATTTTCATCTTGTGCCCTTATTGTATAGTTAGCAATTAAGCAAATAAAGCGTAATATCTAAAACCTAGCTCTTAGCTGTCAAAGAATCAGCAGGAGCTATAGTTGTGCTTAGCTTTTAGCAAGGACTGTGCCCGCTTTAAAAAAATAGGTTTATGACGCCATGAAAATCGTTGTTGCTCTTGATTCGTTCAAAGGAAGCTGCTCGGCTATTAAAGCCTGTCAAGCTGTAAAAGAGGGCTTACTGACAGCCTCTCTGGATAGTCAAGTCATTACCTGCCCAATATCTGATGGCGGGGAGGGCTTTATTGATAGCCTTTATCCTACTTTGCAAGAACAAGGCTTTGTCAAACACCAATTAACAGTCATGGGCCCTGAAGGCAAGAGCGTACTAGCAAGCTTCTTATACAATCCTCACTTAAAAGAAGCTTTATTGGAAATGGCTCAATGCTGTGGCTTAGAGCTAGGTACTAAACAAGGAGAAATAGCAACAACCTATGGCTTAGGCCAATTAGTCTTATATGTCATTTCTCTAGGAGCTCAAAGCATTAAAATAGGCCTGGGCGGTAGTGCTACTAATGATGCAGGTACGGGCTTTGCTCAAGCCCTGGGCGCTAAGTTTTTTGACGCTCAAGGTCAAGAAATTACAACCCCTATGTGTGCTCAAATACTCTCTAAAATTGCCTTGGTAGATACTAGTGCTATTGATGGTCTGCTTAATAAGGTCAAGATCACAGGCACTTGCGATGTCAACAATCCTTTAACAGGCCCTCAAGGCGCTACCTATGTCTTTGGACCTCAAAAGGGTGTGGTTAATCTTGCTGCTATTGATAAATCTATGGCAGCTTTGGCCTGTCTTATGGATAAGCACTATGGCAAAGAAATTAGCCAGCAAGCTGGAGCAGGAGCTGCAGGAGGCATGGGTGCTGCTATCTTATGGTTTGCCCAAGGCACGCTTGAGCGTGGTATTGATATGGTAATCAAAACCTTAAAGCTTGAAGAGCAGCTTCAAGATAGCTCCTTAGTAATAGTAGGTGAAGGCTGTATGGATGGACAGAGTCTTCAAGGCAAAGCTCCTTTAGGAGTAGCCAAGATAGCTTTGCGCTCTAACATCCCTGTGATAGCTATCTGCGGCTCTTTAGGCGCTGATTATGAGCGCTTATATGAGTGTGGCATTAGTGCCATCTTCCCTATTTGCCCTGGACCTATCAGTTTACAAGAATCTATGGCGCGCACTAGTGAGCTATTGAAAAACACTAGCTTTAACCTAATGCGCGCCCTACAAGCAATAACAGCTATAGATATTAGACACGATCTGCCTTAGCAAAGGCAGTCTCGCCTTGAGCATGTAAGGTACGTGAGGCAGCTAATAAACTTTCTACTGGTACCTCTTCTATATTAGGAGCGATGGCTATCTGAGAGCGCTTAGCTGCACTAGAGCGAGTAATAGCACTTAAAGCTACTTGCTCTTGGGCATTAGCACTGATTGTAGGTTCATCTAAGTCCATCTCAGATACTTGAGCTTCAGTTTCAATATGCTGGTGCGCTAAGATCTCACGCAACTTTGGTAAGGCCTTGGCTAAGAGCTCACGGGTTTGCGGATTAACTGCAGCTAAAGAAACACTTACCGCCTCATTATCCTCACTTAAGCTAATGGAGATCTTCATCTTACCTAGCTCATTAGGGCTTAACTCTACCGCCAATTGCTTTAAGTTTCGGGCTGCCATTTGCATAACGCGCTCATGAAGCTCATTGGCATCATGGCTTTCATTGCCACTTGGGGCAAAGTGAGTAAGACTAGCGGCACTATCTTTGCTTTGTACTTGTTGCTGCTGCGTTCCTAAGGCAGTACCTAAAGCACTGTCTGAATTATCCTCATTTTCAAAGGCCATAGTAGCACTTTCCATGCTTGAGTCATGATCAAACATAGCAGCATATAAAGAGCTGTTGGCATAATTGGTAGTAGTGTCACTATGGCTAGGTAGCTTCATGCCTTGTTGTAGAGAAGCAATAGCTGCCCCTAACTGACCTTGATGGAGCTCAGGATCTAAAGCCTCATCAGATATTAAAGCTTGTTGAGCATTAACCATCTTTAGGCTTGAACTTTGCTCACTGGCAAGACGCATTAAGGCCTCTTGAGCATTACCACCTTTAACAGTATTAACACTATTAGATGCTACTTGATCTGATTGCTGCATGGCACTAGCACGCACGCCCATTTGGGCAATACTCTGACGAGAACTTAAACTCTGAGCTCCATGGCTTTGAGAGTTTAAGGCGCCAATACGAGCTGTGGCATTAGTATTATTGTTAGTAGCAATCGCACCACCAGTGGACTTGGTAGCGGCAACCTGACCACCAGCTTGTATCTGGGCACTACCACTTAAAGAGTTTAATAACTTATTTTGTGCTTGTGCAGGAGCACTCAACCCCTGTAAGGGATCTGAGGAAGTTGGCAAGTTAGCTAAGGCCTTAGCATCAGCTTTTTGAGCTGCCACTACCTGAGGATTGGTCATTTGCAAACTTAATTTGCTGACGTTAGAGTCACGAGCCAACACATCTAAGTTTTGACGTAGCTCATTATTATTGTAATTGGCAATCTTAGCAGCTTGCTTGCTAGTCACATCAGCTTGCTCGGTGCTCTTAATAGTACTTAAATTGCTACGATTGAGTTCATTTAAATCATCACCAATTTCACTATCAGCTACTTGCATCATGCTTTGAGCAGCCTTAGCTCCATTTGAGAGCTCATCTTTACCATAGGCAAGCTGCTCATTTGTGCTAGCAGAGCCTGAAGAGCTATTATTATTACTATCAGCATTATTATTATTAGTAATATTAGCAGCACTAGCTCTAGCACTTTGAGTGCTTTGTACACTAGCTTGCTTAGTCTCATTTAATGATTGAGCTAAGATATCAGATGGACGAGCCTTATTAGCTACAGGGGTCTCGTGATTAGTAACCTCCATAGTAACTAAAGACTGAAGCTCTACAGCCTCTTGATTAAAAGCTTGCAAGCGCTCGTTCTCTAAAGCATGCTTATTATTGCTTTTCTTGCGCTCTTCTTCTTCATCTAACTTATCGTTCTTAAGTTCATTAAAGCTATCTAAAGAGACCTTGTTAGATGCCATCATATTATCGATAGTCTTAAAAGCACCCTTATCAGATCCGCCTTGGCCAAACTGAGCTTTTAAGGTAGAGAGCACTGAGGCAAACTTAGCACTAAGACCCTCTTGACCCTTACTATTAAAGCGGTCATAGCGATTTTCAGTGGAATTTTGGTTAACAACACAATCGCCTGAGCTGTGGTTAACTTGATTAAGATTCTGCATGGCTCTACCTGGAAAGATTTGCCTCTCTAGCACCTTATAAAGGCTAAAGATGCGATATTTATCACGATTTACTATCTTAATTACGCAATTTACATGCCAATACATTAGTTGCTCATTTTGTGAGCTAGCTAACGCTTTACCATACAAGTAAGCCCTGACATTAATGCTACAATCACTCTCCATAAATTAAAAAGTTACTTCCTTGAGGGAACTTTTTAACATTCCCCTACTCTAACGAGATATGTGGCCAGTTAGAGATAGGCTTTAACTGTTATCTTTTCTTTTGCACGGGATATTGAGCTATCGCCATCGCGTGTTTTGCCAGCTTAAGTGCCTTGAGCTCTTAAGTCACACGGAGTTTTTCATGATTACTGTATTTGCTGCTGTTTTTGTTTTATGTGTAGGCGCTTCCTCTTTATTCTTCATGCTCAAGCCAGTTGAGCAAGTAGCTCCTCAAAGCACTGATAAGTAATATCCCCTAAGCAAAAAAAAATACCAGCCCGCGAGCTGGTATTTTTTTACCTGTAAGAACACCCCTCACCTGATATAAGGGGTATCCTTTGTTGCTAATTAGCTAATCTAATTAAGCACCTGCCTTCTTTAAAGCAGCATCAACGATCTCAGTTGCTTCCTTCTCGATTTGCTTGATATGCTCCTCACCCTTGAAGGATTCCATGTAGATCTTGTAGATATTCTCAGTACCTGATGGACGTGCTGCAAACCAGCCATTTTCAGTAACTACCTTTAAGCCACCGATCTCAGCACCATTACCCGAGGCAGTAGTTAGCTTCTCTAAAATTGGCTCACCTGCTAAGGTAGAGGCCTCAACAGCAGATGGATCAAGCTTCTTTAAGATAGACTTTTGTAAAGAGCTAGCTGGAGCATCAACACGGTTGTATACAGGGTTGCCGTACTTGTTAGTAAGCTCTGCATAGTGCTCAGCAGGATCCTTACCTGTAACAGCTAACATTTCAGCAGATAATAAGGCAGCGATAATACCGTCTTTATCAGTAGTCCAAACAGAGCCGTCCTTTCTTAAGAAAGAAGCACCTGCACTTTCCTCACAGCCAAAGGCTAAGGACTTATCAAATAAGCCAGGAACGAACCACTTAAATCCTACTGGAACTTCATAAGCCTTACGACCTAAACCAGCAGCTACACGATTCATCATAGAAGATGACACTACAGTCTTACCTACCATAGCGTTTTGTGGCCATAAATCACGGTGGGTGTAGATATAGTTAATAGCTGCAGATAAGTAGTGGTTTGGATTCATTAAACCTGAGTGGCAAACAATACCGTGACGGTCATAGTCAGGGTCATTGCCAAAAGCAATATCAAAGTCATCCTTCAGGGCAATTAAGCCAGCCATAGCAAACTTAGATGAGCAGTCCATACGGATCTTGCCATCCTTATCTAAGCACATGAAGGAGAAAGTTGGGTCAACCTTGTAGTTAACTACCTTGATATTAAGCTTATACTTGTCGGCAATACGATCCCAATAGAATAAGCCTGAGCCACCTAATGGATCAACACCAATCTTAAGACCAGCATTAGCAATAGCCTCTAAGTTTAAAACTGAGCCCAAGTCGTCGACATACTCACTTAACATGTCATACTCTTGGACATTAGAGAGCTTTAAGGCCTGATCGTAGCTAACGCGCTTAACATCCTTTAAGCCATTGCGAATAATCTCATTGGCACGATTTTGCACCCAAGAGGTGATCTCAGTACCAGCAGGACCACCATCAGTTGGATTGTACTTAAAGCCACCATCAGTAGGTGGATTGTGAGATGGAGTAATAACAATACCGTCAGCTAAAGCGCTGCCGCTCTTGTCGCGATTGTAATTTAAGATAGCGTGGGAGATAGTTGGAGTTGGGGTGTAGCCGTGATCCTTTTCAATACGGAGCTCAACACCATTAGCACCTAAAACCTCAACAGCACTAGCTAAAGCAGCCTCAGATAAGGCATGGGTATCCATACCTAAGAATAATGGACCGCAAATGTTCTCTTTGACACGATACTCAGCAATAGCTTGAGAGATAGCCAAAATGTGGGTCTCAGTAAAGGAGCCGTTTAAAGAGGTGCCACGGTGACCAGAGGTGCCGAAGCTTACCATCTCGTCTGGGTTCTCGACATTTGGTCTATTTAAATAGTAAGCAGCCATTAAACGAGGAATGTTTACTAAGTCAGAATCTAAGGCTTTAGTACCTGCACGCTCATGAATTGCCATAATCAAAAACTTTCCTTGACCAAGGACCAGCAAACAAAGACTTGTTGGTCTTAAAAAATGAATTACTCCACCCTATTTTAGGTGATTTTAGAGGCTATTAATACTAGCTAGCTACAAAAGCGTGTTGTAGCACTCAATAAAAAAAGGCAAGCTAAATAGCTTGCCCTTTTTAGTCTCTATGACTGCTTAAGATATTATCTTAAACGCAACCACTGATTAGTCACGGTTGTTTACGGACTTCTTTAACTCAGCACCAGCGGTGAAAGATGGAGTCTTAGAGGCAGGAATCTGGATAACATCGCCAGTCTTAGGGTTGCGGCCCTCACGTGGCTTACGATCGGTAACCTTGAAGGTACCGAAGCCAACTAACTGAACGCGGTCACCGTTGCTTAAAGCATCGGTAATGGTCTCTAACATGGCGTCTAAAGCCTTGCGAGATTGGGTAATTGGTAATTCAGAACGTCTAGCGATTTGCTCGATAAGTGCAGACTTATTCATCGAAAAGATCCTTTCTCAATCAGACATATAGGTCATCTAAGACAAATTTGATGGCCATTGAATTTTCTAGAATTTCACCACATCAAAATATAAATATCAACATGAATTTAAGAAAAAACGCATATATAGCGGCTTTCTCTTAGCTAAATGTGAGCAATGCCGCTCTTTTGAGGCTTTTTAAAATGGCTTATATACGGGATTTTAAAGCTATCAATAGGACTTGCCTCACCTTATCAATCACGTCAAAAAAATATTTTTGTCAAAGGGCCTTGAAATTTTACTGCTAATTCCTTATATAAAGGCAATTTAGCACCATTTTTAAACATTAAATCGCTTCCTTATAAATGCCATAAGGAGGCAATTACATGCACCAAGCATCACTAATAGCTTTTTAATAGTATTAATTGAAACGTATCCCTACTATTTATAAACACCACGATTTTGGGATCTTTGTCTAGTAATCATGCTAAAATAAGCGCACTTTTCGATATGTAGTTAGTTAGTAGTAGCCAATCTATTACACTCTGACCTTATCTTGAGGTCATCACACTTTAGCCCTGCTTATGCGGGGCTTTGGTGTTAGATGCCATCTGTTTTTGTTCTTTACTTTAGTTGCGGAGCATTTAGGAATGCATTTATCTCGTCCTATCAAGAGAGCTTTAATTTCAGTATCTGATAAGAGTGGCGTACTTGAGTTTGCCCAAGAGCTTGCCAAGCGTGGTGTTGAGATTTTATCAACTGGCGGTACTGCAAAGCTTTTAATGGACAATGGTGTGAATGTAATCGAAGTTTCTGATTACACCAAGTTCCCAGAGATGATGTCTGGTCGTTTAAAGACCTTACACCCAATGATTCACGGTGGTATCTTAGGTCGTCGTGGCACTGATGAGGCCGTAATGGACGAGCACGGCATTAAGCCAATTGACTTAGTCTGTGTTAACCTCTATCCATTTGTTAAGACCACCTCTGATCCTAACTGCTCTTTAGAGAAGGCTATTGAGAATATCGATATTGGCGGCCCTACCATGGTACGTGCTGCAGCTAAGAATCACCGCGACGTAGCTATTGTAGTTAATGCTAAAGACTACAACCGTGTGATTGCTGAGATGGATCAAAACGAAGGTTCTTTAACCTATAAGACCCGTTTTGACTTAGCTATTGCTGCTTTTGAGCACACTGCTAGCTACGATGCTGCTATTGCTAACTACTTTGGCACTATCGCTCCTGACTACGGTATTGCCGATGAGCACGAAGTAACTCAGAGCGTTATTTCTGAAACTGGTGTTGATCTTACCAAGCGTCAATTCCCACGCACCTTAAACTTAAACTTTGTTAAGTTACAAGGCATGCGCTATGGCGAGAACCCTCATCAAAAGGCAGCCTTCTACAAGGACTTATCTTTAAACAATGCCTCTATTGCTACCGCTGTACAGTTCCAGGGCAAAGAACTCTCTTACAACAATATCGCTGATACCGATGCTGCTATTGAGTGCGTACGTGAGTTCTTAGAAGAGCCATGCTGCGTAATCGTAAAGCATGCTAATCCATGTGGTGTTGCTTTAGCTGACAACTTAACTGATGCCTACATTAAGGCTTTTGAGTCTGATAGCGAGTCTGCTTTTGGCGGCATTATTGCTTTTAACCGTGAACTCGATGCCAAGACTGCTCAAGCTATTATCGATCGTCAGTTCTGCGAAGTTATCGTAGCTCCAAGCGTTACCGAAGAGGCAAAGCAAGTAGTTGCTGCTAAGAAGAACATTCGTCTCTTAGCTATTGGCGATATGTCTGCACGTGATAATCGCTATGACTTCAAGCGCGTTAACGGCGGCTTATTAGTACAAGAAGCTGACTTAGTCAATGTTAAGAAAGAAGACCTCAAGGTTGTAACTGAGCGTGCTCCATCTAATGAGGAGTTAGACGAGTTACTCTTTGCTTGGCGCGTTTGTAAGTACACCAAGTCCAATGCCATCGTTTACACCAATGGTAAGCGTACTTTAGGTATTGGTTGTGGTCAGACCTCTCGTGTCTTCTCTGCTCGTATTGCTACTATTCGTGCTGAGGATGCCAAGTTATCTTTAGCTGGCTGCGCTTTAGCCTCTGACGCTTTCTTCCCATTCCGTGATGGTGTTGACGCTGCTGCCGCTGCAGGTGTTAAGTGCATCATTCAGCCAGGTGGCTCTATTCGTGATGAGGAAGTTATCAAGGCTGCTAATGAGCATGGCATCGCCATGGTATTCACTGGCGTACGTCACTTCCGCCACTAATCATCTTTTTAAGGCTCAAGGCTCTGCCCTTGAGCCGTCTATTAACTACTAAAGGAGATCTTGTCCTTTTATGAAGATTTTAGTTGTTGGCAATGGTGGACGTGAGCATGCTTTAGCTTGGCGTGCAGCTCAATCCCCTTTAGCAGATATTGTTTATGTAGCTCCAGGCAATCCTGGCACCAAGACTGAGCCTAAGATTGAAAACGTAGCCCTTGATGTTACTGACATTCAAGGCTTAGTCGAGTTTGCTAAGAAAGCTGCTATCGATCTTACTATTGTAGGTCCAGAGGCACCATTAGTAGCTGGTTTAGTTGATGCCTTTAAGGCAGCTAATTTACGTGTCTTTGGTCCATCCCAAGCTGGAGCTCAATTAGAAGGCTCCAAGTCCTTTACCAAGGACTTCTTAAAGCGTCACAATATTCCTACTGCCGCTTACGAAGTATTTACCCAAGTTGATGAAGCTATTGCCTATATTAAGGCCAATGGCGCTCCTATCGTCATCAAGGCTGACGGCTTAGCTGCTGGCAAGGGCGTAGTAGTTGCTATGACCGAGCAAGAGGCTATTGATGCGGTAAAGTCCATGCTTGAGGACAATGCTTTTGGTGATGCTGGTGCTCGTGTTGTTATTGAAGAGTTTATGCAAGGCGAAGAAGCTTCCTTCATCGTTATGTCTGACTCTATCAATGCTGTGCCTATGGCTACCTCACAAGACCACAAGCGTGTAGGCGATGGTGATACTGGTCCTAACACTGGTGGTATGGGTGCTTACTCTCCAGCTCCAATCGTAACCCACGATGTCTATCAAAAAGTTATGGAGCGCATTATTGAGCCTACCATTAAGGGTATGGCCGATGACGGTATTCCTTACTTTGGCTTCTTATATGCTGGTTTAATGATTGATGAGGCAGGTGATCCTCGTGTAGTTGAGTTCAACTGCCGTTTTGGTGATCCAGAGACCCAGCCAATCATGTTACGCATGACCTCCGACTTAGTAGACTTATGCTACAAGGGCTGTGAAGCTGGTGGTTTAGAGGGCAAGACCTGCTCTTACAATCCAAACCCAGCTGTAGGCATTGTCTTAGCTGCTGAAGGCTATCCACAAAGCCCTCGCAAGGGTGATGTCATCAATGGCTTAGAGACTCCATGCCCAGAGTATGGCAAGATCTTCCAAGCTGGCACCAAGGAAGTTGATGGTCAAGTCGTAACCAATGGCGGTCGTGTCTTATGTGTTACTGCTATGGGCGAAGACATTGCTGAGGCTACTGCTCGTGCTTATGCTTTATGCAAGAATGTCAGCTTCGATGGCATGTTCTACCGTAAGGACATTGCTCACCGTGCTTTAGAGCGCTTAGAGAAAAAATAAGCTCTTGACTGCTCATTATTAATGAGAAAAGCCCGCATCTGCGGGCTTTTTTAATGTCCAAAGTAGTATTTTATAGGAACTGACAACAACTAGAGGAGTATGTGCCATATGATGGATATGAATGCCATCTTAGATCAAATCATAGTCTTTGCCTTTACCTTTACAGCCAATCTTTTTGCCTCAGTATCAGGTGGCGGAGCAGGATTTGTGCAATTCCCTTTATTAATCTTAATGGGTCTGCCCTTTGCAACTGCTTTAGGAACTCATAAAGTAGCTGTAGTCTTTTTAGGCATAGGTGCTTTAGCTAAGAAAAAGAGCAATCAATATCGCATTGATCGGGCTCTTGCTTGGGTAATGCTTTTAGTTGGCTGTCCTGCAGTAGTAGCAGGCACTCTTATTGTTATTAATGTCCCAACTAAAGCCGCAGAGCTTACTGTAGGTTTAGTGACCATTGCTATGGGCACTTATACCATGCTTAAAAAAGGCTTTGGCTCACAAGGTTTAGAGAGCATTTCCAAATTACGTTTTGCCGTAGGCGTGCTCTTAATTATCTTGGTAGGTTTATTCTCTGGCTCACTCTCTTCAGGTGCAGGACTGTTTTCAACCTTGACCTTAACCTTGGTCTTTGGCTTAGAGCTCAAACGTGCTATTTACCACACTATGGTCTTTGTTGCTACTATTTGGAATGCTGTAGGAGCTATTACAGTAGGAGCAGTGACCTCCATTTATTGGCAATGGATTCCTGCTATGATTGTGGCAGCTTTCTTGGGAGCCTTTGTTGGTACGGCATTATTGCTTAAAATGCCAACTGAAAAGGTAAGAATGGTCTTTTCTATGGTTGCCATCTTAAGTGGTGTGCTCTTAATCTATACTGCTTTACATTAACTATGTACTGATCTAAAAAGCGCTCTTAATCAAGAGCGCTTTTGGGGCTATATTATCTATTATTGATGCCAAGCACTTAAAATCCGTAGGCCAATAATTAAGCGATCTTCATTTCTAAAGCGCAGTTCTAGACATTGACCCACCTTATCTAAATCATCCCTTAAGCTTTCATACTTGCTCTCATCCATATCTTCAGCATAGCGATCATTAAACTGCAATAAGAGCTCCGTAGTCTGCTCAATCTTAGGCATCACACGGTGAGCAATGGATAAAGAACGACTACTTGATTTTTCTAAGAGTTCAACAATTTTAGGATAAAGATCGAAATGACCATGGGATACATAGTCGATTAACAGCTCACAAAAGCTAATAATATCCTCTTTGCTAGGATGTCGCTCATCACCAAAAGGATCATCACCTAAAGGAGCTTGGAGTAAGTTCATGTACTTGAGTACTAGCTCTTGGCGCGATTTAATCATCTCGTTAATCCAAGAATAGCGCTCTTCTACTTGTTGTAAGGTAGTATTAAATCCACCAATAGTTCTTGCGCTCATACTAGACCTCCCAAACTGATTGCTAACTCCATCTTAGCAAGTATTTAGTAATTTCGGGCAACTAAAGAATCTTGATAGAGCTCTTTTTTGAACAAGGCGACATTGCTAGCAAAACGTTGGCGGTTCTTTTTAGCAATTGTGGTATCCTCATTAGCTGGGAGTGTGATACGCATAGCGTTAACAGGACGACCATTGCGACGTAATTCATAGTGCAAGTGCGGACCTGTTGAGATACCAGTATTACCAGAGCGAGCAATAACCTGACCAATCTTAATAGAGTCACCTTGCTTAGCTAAGAGCTTAGAGCAGTGCATATATACAGTAGAATAACTACCACGATGACGGATAATCATGTAATAGCCTGCAGTACGGGAATATTTAGCTAACTCTACTACACCATCAGCAGGAGCTACGATAGGTGTACCAACACGTACAGCAAAGTCAGTACCATTGTGCGGACGAACTCGTCCTGTAACTGGATGACGACGTGAAGGATTAAAATGAGAAGAAATGACTACCTTGCCATCGATAGGGAAACGACGGAAAGTAGAACTAGCGGAGTTATAGCCACGCTCATCATAGTATTTGTCATCTAAGACATTGCGATAAGAAGCTAAAGTGCCTACTTTCTTGAGCTTGAGCTCAATAGCATTGATCTTACCTTCGCCCTTATCATCAGAAAAGAGCACGCGTAAGCTATCGCCTGCTTGAATATGACGGGTAAATTGTACACGACCTTTAAAGAGATCAGTAATTTGACGGATCTCATTATAAGTAAGACCAGCATCATGAGCAGCAGTGGAGAAACTATCGCCTTGATTGATAGTAGCTACAACTAAGCGACCACGCTTTTTGTAAGCAGGTAAATCCTCACCATTGATTAATGGCTTAACCTGACCATTACTATCAACTACCATAATATGAGCACCCTTGTGCTCACGAGTGACAGTAAAAGCAAGCTTGCTAGCATCGGTACGCTTAAAGTGCCATTGCTCATCACTATTGATCTGCTTAACAAAGCCCACTAAGTTATTGTCTTTATCAAAGCTAAAGTAGAGCTTATTTCCAGGGCGCAAATTGGTAACAGAGCGACCTGCTTCACTATCTGAGGCAATAGATTGCAAGATAGCGTAAGGTATATTCATGTCAGAGAAAATGGAGCTTAAAGTATCACCGCGCTGGATCTCCTCAGTAATCCACTTTTGTACTTCTACGCTTTTACCTGCATCTTTACTTACCAGCTCATTTAATGACTGCTCTAAAGCTGACTCATCGGTATAGCTTAAAGCACCACTCAAATCGTCTTCATCGTAATTTTCCATAGAGCCCATTTTGTCTTGAGTAAAGACATCTTGGTTATTATTATTTTCGGAGAGGACGACATCTCGTGATGAGGCTGGTTGCTCATTGTCATTAGTGAGCAAGATATCCGTAAGGGAGCGTGTCGGATCGATGATTTCCTCATAGAGGTTCTCATCTTGCATTTCACCATATACAGGACTGCTTTCATCAGCAATGGTGGTATTAATGTCACTACCTTTAGGGATCACAAAATAGAGCACACTGGCAAGTAAAACTGTGCTTGAGATAGCTACAACGTGTTGTTTAGAAAGAGGGTATTTACTGGCAGATAAGTCGTCTTGGTAGATATAGTCTTCAGTATGCATTTGTTACCATACCAACAGCGTCGTGCTTTTTGATGCTAATTAGCAATTAATATACTGCCTACAAGGCAGGCCACAAAAAATAAGGTCTGGATACCTACATTACAAAAGAAGCTCACGACCTATCTTTAGGTAGGTAGACGAAGCAAGTGAAAAAAAGTTCCATAAGGAAACTAAAAATTTAGGAGGCAAGAGACCTTAAAATGGTCTATTTTGCGTGAAAAAATAGGAAAAAGCCACTAAAAAAGGGGAAAATTCCCCTTTTTTCTAATATTCAGGCAAATATTGCCCACAATACTGCTCTAACTCATTAACTCTACTCTCAAGCATACTAAGCTCTAAAGCTGCCGTGTTGAGCACCGCCATTGTGCCTTCACCAGAGGCAGCAAAGTCAATATTAGCCTCACGCCATTTTAGCCAAGCTCTTTGAGCTAACTTAAGGGTTTGTGCCTGCTCAGGATCTAATCCTTTCATGAGTTTTTTGTAGTACATGTTTAATAAGGCATCTTGGCGCTCACTTTCAGCATAAATGCAATTGACCATATCAACAGTTACACCATTTGAGGTATCCATGCACTTTTGATACTTCTGGCTTAACTCAGCCTGAGCGCCTGGCGCTAAAAGAATAGCGCTTAAAGCACCTATAATAGCTAACTTTCTTAAAATCACTACAATGTTCTCCGCTATAATATTAACCAAGTAGAACTATACTCTATTATTGTGAGCAAGTGAGGTTTAATGTGATTTTTGGTGACAAGTTTTACCCTATGCTAAAGAAGATGCCCCCTTGGCGTCATAGCTTATTTGCGCTCGTGCTCGCCACTCGCTCTTACTCTAACTTTGCCTTATGGTGTGAGGTTAAGCAGATTCAAGGACGCACGGAATTTTTACATGCCCTCAAACAATGTTGGACTTACCATTATGACAAGTTCAACCACATTGATTTAGAGGCTGCTTTTGACCAAGTTGAGCCATATTTACCTTTAGAGCTAGAGGACTATACCGAAGGTGATAGCTTTGCATTTGATGTTTCGGTAATGCTTGATGTTGCTCTCTCGAGCGTACCAATGAGCTCTAAAAATGCCCAGGATGCCTCCTCTGCTTCTTTAGCTAGTGTCATACGTATTTGCGAACACCAATATCCTGATCAAGATCTCGACGAAGATGCTTTATCTGAGCTTCCTGAGATTCAAAATGAAGTCAACTACCAAATTGATCTGATGTATAAGGTCATGGAGCCTCGCGCCTCAGAGCATATCTCTGAGCTCTTAAAATTCGCTTTAGAGCCAGGAGTAAGCAACATTGGTCTGGACAATGAATTAAGTTATGATGACTTTGCTTCATGCTTTGTCATTGCTAAATAGCTTTGTCGTGTTGGGAAATAAGCATCTAGCAATATTGTTTAAATAGGGCTAAACTAGTGCACCAAAAGAACAAACAAGGAGCTTCGTCTATTCGAGGCGTAATTTGTTTTTAGGACAAGGTTTTGCACTCTAGCTTAAGCTGTAAGCTTAAGGGATTTAAGGAAATTCTCTTATGGAGCGCCGTAAATATTCTCGTATTGCCCTCGATTTGGAAGGCACCTTACAATCTGAAGTCCAAAAGAAGAACTACATGGTTTTAGTTCATGATCTCTCATTAAAGGGAGCTTTTGTGGAACTTCGTAACTTTGAAGCTGACCCTCACTTCTTTAAGGGTCAAAAGTATAAGTTAACTGTTGAGCTTCAAGCTACTACTAAGATTGTGATGATGATGACCTGTCGTCACGTCATTGGTAAGAAGCTCGGCTTAGAGTGTGATCGTATTGATCCTGACTCCATCTCTAACTTACGACGTTTAGTAGAGATGAACGTGGGTCGCTCTGATGTCTTAGGCCGTGAATTAAACGTGCTCATGCAACAGTAAGAATAAGAAAAAAGCCAGACTTAAGTCTGGCTTTTTTCTTGCTCTAAACTAAATCTACTAACTCAGCAATATACTTGACAACAACAATATCCATATTGCCAATCTTACTCTTGTTACGTGGGGCATTATCATAAGGCACAATAGCTCGTCTAAAACCCTGTTTTTCCGCTTCGTTTAAACGCTCCATACCTGATTGTACAGGTCTAATTTCACCTGTTAAACCAATCTCACCAAAAGCAATAGTAGTGCGCTCAATTGGTCTTTCAGTAAAAGAAGAAAGCAAGGCTAAAATCAAAGGCACATCAGCACTAGTACCTTCAATCTTGACACCACCTACCACATTAACAAACACATCTTGATCTGCTAGCTGTATTCCTGCATGACGGTGAAGCACAGACAATAACATAGATAAACGATTAGCATCCGTTCCTAAAGATAAACGGCGCGGATTACCATATTGTGAGATATCTACTAAGCATTGAAGCTCCACTAATAAAGGGCGAGTACCTTCCCAAATACAAGTAGCTAAAGAACCTGGGGCAACACGCTCTTGACGGTTTAAGAAGATAGCAGAAGGGTTCTTAATCTCATGTAAACCCTTATCGGTCATGGCAAAGACACCAATTTCATTGACCGCACCAAAACGATTTTTATGACAGCGTAAAGTACGATAACGCATGTCATTTCCTGCCTCTAATAACACTGAGCAGTCTACACAGTGCTCCAGCACTTTAGGGCCAGCCAAACTACCTTCTTTAGTCACATGGCCGACTAAAAAAACCGCAATACCTGTACGCTTAGCAAACTGAGTTAAAGCTGCAGCCGCCTCACGCACTTGAGAAACCGATCCTGGGGCGCTATCGACATCATTTACATGCATAACTTGAATAGAGTCCACCACCAAAATCACAGGGTTTTCATTCATAGCTAGGCTAATGATGTTATCAATAGAGGTCTCAGCGCCAATGCGCACATTAGCTGTAGGGAGATCAAGACGCGCTGCGCGCAAAGCTACCTGCTCAAGCGATTCCTCACCTGTAATATAAAGTACTTTAGTACTGTCTGAAAGCTTGCACACTGTCTGTAATAGCAAGGTTGACTTACCTGCACCAGGATTACCACCAATTAAAACTACAGATCCTGGAACAATACCACCACCTAAGACACGATCAAACTCAGCATAACCACTAGGAATGCGTGGCGTTTGTGCAATTTGTACATTGGCTAAATTCTCAATCTTGCCATCTGCAACACCAGCAAAGCCCCCCAAAGAGCGCGTTACTGAGCGTTCAGACTTAGGTCCTGATAGTTTGAGCTCATCAATAGTATTCCACTCTCCACAAGCCTTACACTGACCTTGCCAACGCGAGTATTCGGCACCACACTCACGGCAGACATAAACTGTTTTGGTTTTAGCCATAATCTCACTGCCCCTATTATTTTTCTTCGCTAACATTATATAACCATATAACAATTATTCCAACTACATAATGCACTGTAACTAGGCAAAAAGATTTTTTTTAGCATCTTTACTCAAAGTAGTTGAGAACTAAATCCTTCTGTGTCGTAATTGTCCTACTCATTGAAACCGAAGTTTCAAGCTCCCTCCTGAAAATGAGCTGAGTTCATTTTCAAGATGGAGTTGTTGACCTAATCTTAGAAGTAGATACGCTAGCTTTTGTGCATAATTTCCACTTAGCTCAAAGTTGCAATTGGCCTTTGGTGCTATGATACGCTTTAGCTACTGATAGATAATAGGAATCCCTAGATGCTTACGGAAAAACAGATTGAACTAGTCAAAAACACTGTCCCCTTATTGGAAAAGCATGGTGTAGAAATCACTACTATAATGTATCGACAGATGCTAGAACACAATCCCGAGCTTCGTCAAATCTTCAATCAAGGCCATCAGCGCACTGGTAGACAACAACACTCTTTAGCTGCTGCTATTTTGGCCTATGCCCAAAATATTGAAAACCCTATTGTACTGTTCAATGCTGTAAAACACATTGCCAGCAAACATGTGTCCTTAAATATCCGTGCCGAGCATTATCCTATTGTGGGCAAGCATCTTTTAGATGCTATTGAGCAAGTATTAGGCCCTCAAGCTAATGATGAAATCTTAGATGCATGGGCTGAAGCTTATGCTCAATTAGCTGAGATCTTTATTAAGACTGAATCTGAGCTCTATGAAGATAGCGCTCTGTCTCCTGGTGGTTGGTCAGGCTGGCGCTCTTTTAAAATTACCGAAAAGACGAGTGAGACAGAAGATGTCACCAGCTTTATTTTAGAGCCTGTTGATGGCGGTCTAGTGCGTGAGGTTGTTGCTGGTCAATTTATCTCAGTACGTGCCTTTGTACGCAGCCAGAATTTAATTCAACCTCGTCAGTATACAGTCAATGCCTATGATCAGCATTCATTACGTATTAGTGTCCGTGAGTTAAAGGCTACTAATGATAAGCCTGCAGGCATGGTATCTAATGCTCTGATTCACGACTATCGTGTAGGCTCACTAATTGATGTAGCTCCTCCTTTAGGTGAGTTTGTCTTAGAAAAAGGCAGCAATCCTATAGTGCTGATCACTGCAGGTATTGGTATTACCCCTGCTTTAGCTATGCTCCGCTCTGCTGATGCCAAAAACCGCTTGGTAGTCTTTTTCCACACTTGCAAAGATGAAGAGCACATGCCTCATCGCGAGGAGATTGAAGATCTCATTACTCAAGATGAAAACCGCGTTTTACAAACTCACTTTACTGCTGAGTTAGATCGCCCAACTGAATCTGATATTGCCAATTTAATTATTGATGATGCCACCTACTATATTTGCGGCCCACAAGGCTTTATGGACATGGTCTTAGATGCCTTACTCTCCAATGGAGTACCTAATGATGCCATTCGCTTTGAGCGCTTTGGTACAGGACGCTAAAAACTAAAAAAAGCCTAACTAATAGAATTAGTTAGGCTTTTTTTAGCTTAAGCTATTGCTGTTAATTGCTCTACAGATTGCTGCTAAAAATTCCAAGCACTAAGAAACTAATTGAGCTTTAAGCATTAGCAAAGCACGAATAGCGGCTAAAGTACCAATATTAAGGACATTACGGGCCTCTTGTTGCACCTTAGGTTTAGCATGGTAGGCAATACCTAAACCACCTAAAGCAATCATCTTTAAGTCATTGGCACCATCACCTAGCACCATGATATGCTCTTTTTTAATGCCACGATCAATTAAAGACTGCACTAATTGAGCCTTAGCAACAGCGTCGACAATCTCACTTGCTACATTACCACTAAATTTACCCTGCTCATCAATGCCCAAACTATTGGCCTTAACCTCATCTAAGCCATAACGCTCTTTGATGACATTAATTAATTCATGAAAGCCACCTGAGGCAATGCAAGTTTTAAAATCATGCTGCTCTTTAATGCTATTACAATACTCTAAGAGCTCTGATAGACCATCAGTTTCGACCATAATGCTCTTAACGTGATCTAAAGCACTTTGAGCATCACCACCTGCTAATAAGGACACACGCTTAGTTAAAGATTGCGCAAAATCGAGCTTACCATGCATAGCTTCAGAGGTAATAGCAGCTACTTGGTCAAAGACATTTAAGCAACGAGCTAACTCATCAATACCTTCAATTTGCACTGTGGTCATATCCATATCCATGACCAAAGCTCCGCTGTGACGCTCCTTATTATTAAAGCAAGGGAAACACTCTGATACTAACACATCACACTGATCTTTAAAGCGCCCCTCAAGCACCTCATGCTTGAGCTTGCGCTCTACCTCTTCATCTAACGACTCAGGCAAGATCACGAGGACATAAATTAAAGGACGCTTACTATCAAAGATATAAGCTAACTGACAAGCCTCCAACCCCCAAGAGCATTGAGCTAAGACTTCACAAATTAACTGCTTGTGACGTAAGCTAAAAGTATTAGGAGCCTCATCTTCATGACGCTTAATGACTAAAAATAACTCAGAAAACATGTCTCTACCTTATATCAACAACTAAATAAATCATTATAAAGCACAGCTTAGCTCTAAGATCAGATCTTGAGGGTAATAAGAACCATGCGCACCATCAAAATCACTCTCTAAACACCAACTTACAGAGTATTCCTTAAGCGCGCTAAACTTCTTGTGATTTTGTTTCGCTAATAAGGCCCTACCAAAACTAAGCTTACAACCGCGCTTAATCAAACTTTGCCCTTGACTTAGTGAGCCATTAAAACCATGAATAGTGCTACGACTAGCTATACTTTTACGACTTAATAGCCCCCCTAATTCATCATAAGCACCAACACAATGAAAGGAATAAGGCCTATTAAACGCATATGTAGCATCAATAAAGCGCTCAACAATGCTCAGTTGCTCTAAAAGCGGCATTTCCAAGCGCCGATCTACCCCTATCTCACCTAAGATTATCCCCTCTACCTTATGCAAACGCTCTAATAAAGCCACTTCACGATCAATCTCAGCTAATACCTCATTTAGAGTAAGCTGAGCGACATAATAAGGGTGTAAACCAATACCTACACTATAGCGTCCAACCTCTAAAGCACAGCTTGGTGCTGCTATCAATCCTAAGAGCATGCCTTGGTGAGCTAAGGTAACGCAGGCATCAAGATAGTTGACCGTATAGAAGTTAAAATAAGAGACACTACTGTCTTTGAAGGCTTGCAAATAGGCTTGATAGTGTTGATGGGATCTAATAGCACTTAAGGCACTACTAAGCTCTTGGGCCTGATAAGGATTATACAGGCCCAAGAGATAGTGGCAATGATGATCAATAAGTGCCACTAAATTACCTCTTTAATGCATTGCTCAAGCAGTTTAAAGTCAATAGGCTTGGAGACGTGGGCATTCATGCCTGCATCTAATGAGGCTTTAATATCCTCAGAAAAAGCATTAGCCGTCATTGCAATAATAGGAATACTCTTAGCATGAGGCAAATCTAAGGCTCTAATTTGCTTGGTAGCATCAAGACCATTAAGGCGAGGCATTTGCACATCCATTAAAATTAAATCGTAATCATCAGGAGCACTATTTTTAAAGGCCTCAACTATTTCAATACCATCTGAGCAAATCTTACAGCAAGCTCCGCGCATTAATAGTAAGTCCATTAAGATCTCACTATTAAGCTCATTGTCTTCAGCAGCCAAGATCCTTAAGCCATTAAAGACATTGCCCTTATTATCACTGTTCTCACCTTTATTATTATTATTATTATTATGAGCCATACTCTCTAAAGCATGCTTTAAGTTAACAATAAAGAGTGGTTTAGCGAGAAATCCAGCAATACCAGCTGCCATAGCATCGATCTCTACATCACTACAATCGTAGCTCGATAATAACAAGGTAGGGATGTCCTTAAACTCACTACGAGCAAGCTTTTTCGCTACCTCAATACCATCTTCATTAGCTAACTTAAAGTCAAGCAAAATTAAATCAATGTGTTGTTGGCGCAAAATATCTAATGCTTGTTCATAATTAAAAGCATGATATGTAGTGACTTCTACATCAGATAAGGTGTTTTGTACCGAGATAAAGTCATTAGCATTATCATCAATGATAAGCACCTGATTAATGTTCTTGCTCTTAAAGTAAGCAACATCATCTTCATCATTCTTTTGGATCTGACATGATAGATGTACTGTAATAGTGGTACCTACTTGCTCCTTGCTGACAATATCAATGCTACCACCTAATAAGTGCACTAAATTATTGGTAATAGTCATGCCTAGACCAGTACCTTGAATCTTGGTATTAATAACATTATCTGAGCGAGCAAATGGCTCAAAGATACGCTCTAAGAATTCTGGCGACATGCCCATACCATTGTCAGCAATGGTAAAAATAAAGCTGGCAATATTATTAGAGAACATCTTGTCCTCTTCTACTTCAAAGCGGATTTGGCCTCCCACTTGAGTGTACTTGACCGCATTAGAAAGTAGATTTAAAAGGATTTGGTTGATTCTTAAGTCATCACCAATTAAAAGCTCATGATCGATATGATGTAAGTTAATATCAAATGCCTGATGGCGTGCATGGGCTTGAGGGCGCACAATGGTATTGATATTTTCCACTAAGGCCGCTAAAGAGAACTCTCGAGCATTGACTGAGACCTTACCACTTTCGATCTTAGACATATCTAAAATGTCATTAATCAACCCTAAAAGATGCTGAGAAGAGGCACTGATCTTGCGAGCATACTCGGCTACCTTTTGTCTATTGTCAGTATCTCTAGTTAAAAGCGAGCACAAACCTACAATAGCATTCATTGGGGTGCGCAAATCATGGCTCATTGCACTTAAGAAATTACTCTTAGCTTTATTAGCCTGCTCTGCTTCGTTATAAGCCTGAACCGTCATAGTACGCATATGCTTTTCTTTCTCTAAAGACGAGAGCAGTTCCAAAGAGGAAATCTTATTGCGAGTCGCCAAATAGGCAATCACCACAGCTAAAAGTAAGAAAAAGACTAAGCCATAAAAAGCATCTAAAGAAGAGACCCATCCTGAGCTTGGAATCATATATAAGCTCACACGACGACCTGAAATCAGCTTAGAGTAAGAGATACAGTCATCAACAGTAGCACTAGTTAAAGTAGAACCTACAGCCACCGCCTCATTTTGATTCATCATCACAAAGTGATATTCATAACCTTGACGACTTAAATCATTCAAACCAAAAGGCTCAATAACTTCAGGCAATGATAAAGAAATTGCTGAAAAGCCCCAAAAAGAGCCATCATTTAAATAGATAGGATTGCGCGCAACCATAGCAATACCGCCTTGGATAAAGCGGCGCGGACCATCGATGGTAGTAAGACCCGTTTGCATGGCATACTCAGAGGACTCACGGGTAACCTCGCGCTCAAAGACACGATCACCTAATGCACTTTCATTACCCGCTAAAGGATAAGAATAGAGCATCACACCTTGAGGGAGCAAACTCATGGCCTTAATAGCAGGAGAGTCATAAAGCATAGAGGAAAATAAGTTAAACTCTTTAAGGCAGGTTTTGCCATCCATATTGTCACGAATAGCAATGAGCTTATCTTCGCCTAAGGAGTGTAAGAAACCCTCTAGCATGTCAGTTTTTTCAATCATATTGTTTAAAATAATTTCAATATGAGATACTGACTCTTGAGCCATGGAGCGAGCTAGATCACGTCGTGACTCAATAATTTGATAAATAAAGACAAAGAATACCGCCAAGAGTACACTGCAGGTCACTAAAAAACGAGTGTAAAAGTACTTGTAAAAGGGCCTAGACATAGGCAACAACCTATTCCTTATCCATATAGCTAGCATGTGGTTTGAGTGTGACTTTACACAGCAACAACCACAATAAAAAAATCCCCAAGATCTGGCCGCCTTAACATGACATTAGGGACGGATCTTGAGGATATTGTACTAAAACCAGTGCATGATGTGCACTTTTAGCTCAAAATTAGGGATATTAGTCTTAGTGCTCGCGAGTAGCAGCAAACTTAATCTTTGGATAACGCTCAATAGCTAAATTCAAATTAACACCTGAAGTAGCTAAATAAGTGAGATTGTCGCCACCGTCTAAGGCTAAATAGCTTGGAACCTTGTCCTTAAAGTCCTCTAAGGCCTTATCATCATCGCAAGAAACCCAACGAGCGGTAGTAACATTGACGCTCTCGTAGCTAGCATCAACATTGTACTCATGCTTTAAACGGGAGACGACCACATCAAACTGCAGCACACCTACAGCGCCTACAATTAAGTCATTGTTAATTAATGGTCTAAAGACTTGGACTGCACCTTCTTCAGAAAGCTGCACTAAGCCCTTTAATAATTGCTTTTGCTTGAGCGGATCGCGCAAACGGATGCGACGGAACAATTCAGGAGCGAAGTTAGGGATACCACTAAAGTGTAATTCCTCACCTTCAGTAAAGGTATCACCAATACGAATAGTACCGTGGTTGTGAATACCAATAATGTCACCTGCTACAGCCTCTGTAGCTAAGTCACGCTCACCTGCCATAAAGGTTACAGCATCTGAAATTTGGACATCACGACCAATACGTACATGGCGCATCTTCATGCCTTTCTTGTACTCGCCAGACACTAAGCGCATAAAGGCAATACGGTCACGGTGCTTAGGATCCATATTAGCTTGGATCTTAAAGATAAAGCCGCTTAACTTCTCTTCATCAGCCTTGACCTGGCGGTTATCGGCATGACGAGGCAGTGGAGTTGGTGCCCAAGTTGTCAAACCATCGAGCATACAATCAACACCAAAGTTACCTAAAGCAGTACCGAAGAAGACAGGGGTTAATTCACCTGCTAAGAAGGCCTCTTCGTCAAAGTTGTTAGAAGCCATGGAAATTAATTCCATGCTCTCACGCAACTCTTTAGCTAAGTCCTCACCTACAGCTTCATCAATTTCTGGATTGTCCAGACCCTTAATAGTACGGCGCTCTTGAATATGGAAGCCCTCACCAGAGTGATATAAGATAACTTCATCACGTAAGATGTGGTAAATACCCTTAAAAGACTTGCCAGAGCCAATTGGCCAGGTAATAGGAGCACATAAGATCTTAAGTTCCGACTCAACTTCGTCTAACAGCTCTAATGGATTACGAGTCTCACGATCTAACTTATTCATGAAAGTTAAGATAGGAGTATCGCGCAGACGAGTAACTTCCATTAACTTACGAGTACGCTCCTCAACACCCTTAGCTGCATCAATGACCATTAAGCATGAGTCAACAGCTGTAAGTACACGATAAGTGTCTTCAGAGAAGTCTTCGTGGCCTGGAGTGTCAAGTAAGTTCACAATGCAATTGTTATAAGGGAACTGCATTACTGAGGTGGTAACCGAAATACCACGCTCTTTTTCCATGGCCATCCAGTCAGATTTAGCAAAAGAACCAGTGCTTCCACGACCTTTAACTTCACCAGCACGTTGAATAACGCTACCGAATAACAAGACCTTTTCAGTAATGGTAGTTTTACCCGCATCAGGGTGGGAAATGATAGCAAAGGTACGTCTTTTTAAGACCTCTTGCAAAAAGTTCTGATCCGCCATAGCCTCTTAGCCTGATAGAAAATGATACCAAAACAACCTTTAGGCTGTTGCTTAGCCCTATGGCTAAGCCGTGCTATTTTAACACAAATTACTCTAGGCCATCGGGTAGCGGAAAGACGCGATGAACTTGCTCATCACCCGTTAAAATCACCTCACTACCACCTTTAAGCTTTAAGCACTGCAAAATGTCTTGGACAATATACTCAGGGACTGATGCTCCTGCAGTTACGCCTACTTTACTTGCCCCTAAGAGCAATTCGTCGGTGATACTAGAACAATCGTCAATTAAATAAGAACGCACTCCCATATGAGAAGCCACTTCACTAAGACGCTTGGAATTAGAGCTATTTTTTGAGCCTGCGACTAATACGAGATCACACTCTTGCGCTAAGATTTTGACCGCTGCTTGACGATTTTGGGTAGCAAAGCAAGTATCATCGTTCTTAGGTCCTTCAATAAAAGGAAACTTCTCTTTTAAAGCTTTAACTGTCAGTGCGGTCTCATCAATAGATAAGGTAGTTTGAGTCGCGAAAATAGCACGATCACTATTAAGTTTAAGACTATTAACATCCTCAGGAGTCAAAATAACATGTACCTTAGAGCTCTCTCCTGAGTATTGGCCAACAGTACCTACTACCTCTTGGTGACCATCATGACCAATAATGACTACCTCTTTATCCTCTTTGCTCGCCTTGGAGACCTTAAAGTGCACACGATTGACTAAAGGACAGGTAGCATCAATAACAATTAAGCCTAAAGCTTGAGCTTGAGCTACGGTTTTAGTGCCAACACCATGAGCCGAAAAAATCACTACCTTATCACTAGGGTTAGGAATCTCTAAGAGGTCTTCGATAAAGTGGGCGCCTCGGGCAGCTAAATCAGATACTACATGCTTGTTATGAACTACCTCATGAAGCACATAGACCTTTTGAGGGCCATACTTATCTAAAGCACGATTGACTACCCCAATAGCACGCTCCACACCAGCACAAAAACCACGAGTGTGGGCTAAATAAACCTTAAAACTCACTTGCTTAGCTCCTTAATTTTCAGGGCTGTAATAAAACCTTTGCTCATTAAACTCATCAATAGGCAGATCCTTATTTAAGCGCATCGAGCTAGGACGACTTGAGTCACGCTCAATTAAGTCTTGCTCAATCTTCACCGAGACGCCGCCTTTAAATTGTTCGAAATTCTGCTCTAAATCAAAGATAAAGCGGGCAAAATTACGATAATCAGGGGCCATCGTAGACAAGGCAGGAGTCATATACAAATCAACAGTTTCATTATCAAAACCGATGACGCCTACTTTATAGATCAGCTCAGGCGCTTGCTCACGCAGGTATTTAATAAAGCCTACCCCAATCATGTCACAGCCACACATTATGCCATCGTAGCGCTCATATAATTTGTTTTCGATAAAGATTCGCCCCGCATAGTAGCCATGCTCAATACTATAACGGCCTTCAATCACATAAGGCTCAAAATCAGCACCGAACTCTTTTTTAAGTTTCTCACAAGCATGGTAATAGCCATCACGTCTCATCTTTCCTGAGAGCTTTACCAAATCACCTGTTAAATGCAAGATGCGTTTAAATCCATTGTTATAAAGATGCTCACACGCTCTCACTGCCGAATTAAAGTCATTAGAATATAAGCAGCGGACTCCTAAAGAAGTATCTACATGCTTATCTAAGACGATGATATGGCGGTTTTTCATGGCAATACGCTCAATGAAATTGCAATTATCATCCAAGCCAATAAAGACAGCACAACTAATAGTGTGACTATCAAAGGCATTATTAACGCTATCGACAATGTCGTCTTCAGTCTCATTAGGCAAAAGTACATCGTACATAATGGTATAGCCACGACGCTTAGCCTCGATAGTAATGCAAGTTAGCATCGAACTGTCATAGTGAGAGTTAATACGCTCAAAGACACCTGCATCTAAACGAGATAAGAAGTAGACTCCAATGACCTTAGGGTTGATACCTCGCAAGGCTTGAGAGGCTACATTAGGCCTGTAATTGTATTTTTTAATAATCTCAAGCACGCGGTGCTTGGTCTCATCGGGAATATCAGCGTAATTGTGTAAGACCTTAGAGACAGTAGAGCGCGACACGCCAGCTAGCTTGGCTATCTGTGTACTATTCATAAACTTTTAAATTAAATCATAAAGCCTGAGTATTAATACAAGGAGGTTCCTCAAGCTTCTGCATACAAAACAACTACTCAAGCCCTAAGTATAAGCTTTTAGCGTTCTGATACCAAATATATAGCCTCCCGCAATTTACGAACATGTTCGTAATGTTAACTATTATCATGATAATAGCTTACATGGTCAAGCTCTTTGTTCGTAAAATCACTCTTAATAATGATAAACATCAATAAATCCTATTTATTTGTGATGCATCTCAAGTTTTTCCTAATTGCCTAACCAATTTTGTGAGCTTATTCACGCTTTATCAGTAGATAAAAATGTTTTTCTTTTTATAATTTTCTTAATTAACACGTGTTCGGAACACTGTTACTAACAATAAATTACGAAATATTGTTCGTAATAATTGCTAAGTAGTTGAGGTTGTTTTCCTAATGGTAAAGCAAGAATTAAATTGGGCCTTTGTTAAAAGCTATGTAGAGCTTGACAATAGCCAAGTTCCAAATTTAGAGGTTAAATACACTCTAAACGAAGTAGCTCAAGAGGAGCTAGCAACAGAGTTTAATAATGAAGCTCTGATAGCTAATACTAATGAACCAGGCCTCTATGGTAATAGCACCTGGCGCGAGAGCCTTAATAAGGTTTGGTATTTAGATCTGACCTTAAGTGCTCCTGAGCCAGTAGTAATGCCTGTTACTAAAATTGACTTGCGCTTACCTGTAGATAATATTCAGTCTCTCTGGCTTCCTGCCATTCAAGCCCCAGGTAAAAACTACCGTGCTAAGGGCATGTTAGAGTATGGTGCAAGCTTAACTACCCATATTTGCAATGTTGCCCCTATGGGTGCTTTTTACTCAGCTGAAGGAGTCAACAAGCTCTCCTTTGCCCTCTCTGATTGCAAGAATGTAGTTAACATCATTGCAGGCGCCTATGAGGAACAAGAGTGCTTACGTCTTACTTTCTCCTTATTTGAAAGCCCAAGTGCCCCCACTGATCACTATCACGTTCGTTTACGTCTTGATAGCTCAGCTATGAACGTTTTTAGTGCTCTTAAAAACTGCTCTCGCTACTTTGAGCGTGAGGTCAATACTGACATTATGAGCGTACCAGAGGCTGCCTTAGAGCCTGTTTATTCTACTTGGTATGCTTTCTTACAAAATATTAATGAGCGCGAAATTGAAGAGCAATGTGCTATCGCTGCTCAACTAGGTTGTAAGACTGTCATTGTTGATGATGGTTGGCAAACTGATGATAATAATCGCGGATATAGCTATTGTGGTGACTGGCAAGTATCAAAAACTCGCTTCCCTAATATGAAGGAGCATGTTGCCAAGATCCATGCTTTGGGCATGAAGTACATGATTTGGTTCTCTGTGCCTTTTGTTGGTGGCAAGTCCCAAAATGGCCCTGAATACTCTCAATACAGCTTATGCTACAACCCACGTTGGGGCGCTTATGTATTAGACCCTCGCTATAAGAAAGTACGTGACTTCTTAGTCAGTACCTACGTCAACGCCGTACGTGATTATGACCTAGATGGTCTTAAGCTCGACTTTATCGACGAGTTTGATATGCGTCAGGCCGATGAGAAGGCTCGTGCCTATGACGAGCGCCGTGATACCCAGTCTTTAGTTGATGCTGTTGATATGCTCATGACTGAAGTACGCACCGCTTTACAGGCTGTTAAGAGCGATATCTTAATTGAATTTAGACAAAACTATGTAGGTCCAATGATTCGCAAGTACGGCAATATGTTCCGTGCTCATGACTGTCCAAATGACAGCTTAATGAATCGTATGACCACTACAGATGTGCGAGCAATGGCTTTAGACACTGCGGTGCACTCTGACATGTTTACCTGGTCACCACAAGAATCAGTTGAAAGCTCCAGCTTACACTTTATTCATACGCTGTTCTCAGTGCCACAGATTTCACCTAACTGTAAGCACTTAAATGAGCAACACTTAGCTATGGTTAAACACTGGCTAAGCTTTTATCGCGAGCATCGTAAGCTCTTATTACAAGGCCACATGCAAGCCTACCACCCAGAGCTCATGTACTCCTTATTAGTTGGCACCTTAGATGATGAGCAGCTCATGATCACAGGTAATGACCAACGCTTAGAGCTCTTTGCATCTTCAAAAATCAAGACTACCTACTTAATAAATGGCGCTATGCTCTCAAGCTTGGTAATTAAGTCTCCTGAGAACATCAAGGTGCAGGCCCAGATTTTTGATTGCTTAGGCAATAAGGTTAAGAGCTTTGACGAACTAACTTTAAGTCCTAACTTGCTTGAACTTGAGGTTCCTAAGTCAGGTTATATCAAGTTCAATAAACTCTCTTAACAACAATTTGGCGCATTAAGCGCCTCAAGCTCCACTACTCTAAGGAGCTGCCCGTTTGCCAATCAATAAGGCAGCTCTTTTTTAGCTTTTTTGTGTCTATAGTCTAGGAAAGATAATTATGAGCGACAGTTTAGCAATGGCACCTAAAGTTTCCATGCAAACCAAACTATCTTATGGTTATGGCAGCTTTGGTAAAGATCTCTCATTGGCCTTAGTTAACACCTTCTTATTCTTCTATTTAACCGACGTGGCAGGTGTGGCTGCAGCTACTGTAGGTATCATCTTCTTAGTAGCTCGTATTTGGGATACTATCAACGATCCTATCTGGGGTTATATTGTTGCCAAATGCAATAGCCGTTGGGGTAAGTACAAGCCATGGCTCATTATTGGTAATATCTTCAACTGCTTATTCATGGTAGCTTGCTTTAGCACCCACTACTTTGAAGGCACCACTCAGATCATATACTTAACAGTAGTCTATATTGGTTGGGGTATGGCCTACACTATCTGTGATGCTCCTTTCTGGTCCTTAATTCCTACTATTACCTTAGATAAGGGCGAGCGTGAGGGCTTATTACCATATCCACGTTTTGCTGCTACTTTAGGTAACTACATTGCCGCAGGTTGTGGTATTTACGCTGTTAACTTATTTGGCCAGGGCGACCAAGGCTTTGGTTACTTAATTTATGCAGCTATTGGTGGTTTATTAGCTGTATCCTCTGCTTGGGTAACTTGCCAATGGACTGAGCAAAACTATCCAGAAAGCGGCTCTGAGGACTTCTCCATCAAGGAAGCTATCTTCATCGTAGGTCATAATAAGCAGTTCTTAATCTTCTTATCTTTAGCTTTCTGCTTTGTTATTGGCGGTGGTATTAAAGACGCCCTTAACCTCTATATGTTTAAGTACGCACTCCACGACGAAGGCTTATTCTCTACCATGATGTTAGCCGCCTCCGTAATTGCAGTGCCAACCTTGATTTTCTTCAAGCCAATGGTTAATGCTATTGGTCGTAAGTTAGTCTTCACCTTATCTATCACCTTACCATTTGTCGCTGCTGGCTGCTTAGCTTTAGCTGCCTGGGGTGCTTTACCTTTATACCCAATGGTCTTAGTATCTGGAGGTATCACTGGTTTCTCTACTGCAGTTTATTGGCTCTTAGTTATGATCATGGTTGCTGACACTGTTGACTATGGTGATGTGACCTTCAATTTAAGATCTGAATCTATCTACTACTCCTTACACACTTTATTAGCTAAGTGCTCAGGTGCTGTTTCCTCTGCAGTTGTAGGCTTATTCTTAACTATGGTGAGCTACGTACCAAATGTTGAACAAACTGAAAGCACCATCAACGGCATCATTTCCCTCTACTGGGGTGTTACTGTATTGTGCTTAATCGGTGGCTTAATCTATGTCTTTGCTTATCGTCTCAATGGCTCTGTTTTAGATGACATTCAGCGCACCTTAACCCGTCGCTATATGGATAAAGTAGTATCCCAAGCTCGCACCAAAAATGTCGCTGACGATTTGGCAGTACTCAATAACAACAACTAATCCTTTGTCTGCTTAACTTAGCCTCGAAAAACATCAACCTCTCTAGTCTAAGTTAACAATCTATACACCAAAAGGGGCTCATTAGAGCCCCTTTTTTTGGTTTTATACAGCGCTGTTGCCATCAGTTTGTGCAAATCACTGAGCTAAGAGCAAGAGCAATTAACAGACTAGCTGCTTTGCATACAAATAAATATAAGCATTGCCCCCATCAAGCGATAGCTGAAAGGTAGTTTAGGGATGATTTCTTCTACTACTACTACAAGTCAATTACTTACATAATAAAAAAGCCTAGCTGTGCAAGCTAGGCTTTGTTTGCTATTTATATTTAGAAAAGAGTGCTAATAGAACCATCAAGAAAGCACCACAACATACAGCAATATCAGCAACATTAAAGGCAGGATAAGCCCATGTGATATTGCCCTGATCATCTTGTAAGTAAAATAGCAAGAAATCCACTACATAACCGTGGAGCAGTCTATCAATCAAATTGCCAATAGCACCACCAATAAACAGGGTATAGGAAATACAATGCCATTTAGCTTGAGCCTTGGTTCGTAAAAGCATCACAATGAAAACCAAAGCCATAATAAGAGCAATAGCTGCTAGCAGATAGCGCTGAATGCCACCCCAGGAGGCAAACATACTAAAAGCAGCACCATAGTTATAAACATGGACGAGATTAAAAAAAGGTAAGACCTCAATACCACGAGTGTTATAAGCAATATTGTCAACACACCAATACTTGGTGAGCTGATCTAAAACAATAACTAAGAGACTTAGTAATAAGTAGCGACCGCCATGACGTTGGCGAGTATTGGAAAAAATAGCGTTTTTAGACACGGTTACTATCTACAAGTGAAGGACATTTATTTATCATAGCAAAGCTTTCAAATAGGAACAATAAAAGAGGCCACACTCTATCCTAGTCTAGAGTGTGGCCCTTATGTACTTAAGCTATCAAGCTTAAATTAAGCGAAGAGGCGCTTTTCGCCGAAGCGTAAGATGTTCTCTAAGCAGCGTGGGCATAAGGTTGGATGCTCGCTATCAGAGCCAACACCTTCCTCATAGTGCCAGCAACGCTCACACTTAGCTGCAGCAGACTTGGTAACTACGAAGCCTACCTTGCTACCATTTAAGTCGCAGCTTACAACACCTTCAGGAGCATCGCTCTCACTTACAGTTACCTTGGAGGTAATTAATACGAAACGTAACTCATCACCTAAGGCCTTTAAGTCTTGAGCTAATTGACCTTGAGCGTAAACAGCAACTTCAGCTTCTAAAGAGCCGCCGATTAAGCCATCATTACGGGCCTGCTCAATAGCACGGTTAGCCTCATCACGGAAAGCTAAGATGCGCTCCCAGTAAGCAGAGTTGAAAGCAGAGTTCTCATCAATAGCCTTTAAGTTCTCATTGTCAAACCAAGTAGAGGTAAAGACGAACTCGTCGTGCTCACCTGGCATAACTTCCCAAACTTCCTGAGCGGTGAAAGATAAGATTGGAGCAATCCATCTTACTAAGCACTCGGCAATGATGTATAAAGCAGTTTGGCAAGAACGACGGGCTAAGCTGTCAGTCTTTGCAGTGTATTGACGATCTTTGATGATGTCTAAGTAGAAAGAACCTAACTCAATAGAGCAGAAACGCATTAAGGATTTCACTACTAAGTGGAAATCGTAGTTGTCGTAATGAGCAATGATTTCTTCTTGGGTCTTCTTGGCTAAGGAGATAGCCCACTTATCGAGCTCTACTAATTCATCAAACTTAACCATGTGCTCCTTTGGATCAAAGCCATTTAAGTTGGCTAATAAGAAGCGAATGGTGTTACGAATACGGCGATAAGCGTCAGAAGAGCGCTTGAAGATCTCTTGAGATACCGCAATATCACCTGTGTAGTCATTAGTAGCAACCCACAGACGAAGTACGTCAGCACCCATCTTGTCCCAAATCTCTTGAGGAGCAATTACGTTGCCTAAGGACTTGGACATCTTGCGACCATGCTGGTCTACAGTAAAGCCGTGAGTTAATACTTGACGGTATGGGGCACGATCCTTCATAGCTACAGAGAGCATTAAGGAGGACATGAACCAACCACGGTGCTGGTCAGAGCCTTCTAAGTACAAATCAGCACCTTGAGAGCGGAACTCTGGACGCTGATCAGTTACAGAGAAGTGGGTAGAGCCAGAGTCAAACCATACGTCTAAGGTGTTTGGATCCTTGTAGTATAAAGGAGCCTCCTCAGGGCCGATTAAGTCCTCAACCTTGAGGTCCCACCATGCTTGAATACCCTTCTTTTCTACTTCCTTAGCAACCTTCTCGATGATCTCAGAAGTATTAGGATGGATCTTGCCAGTTTCCTTATTAACTAATACTGCACAAGGCATACCCCAGGTACGTTGACGGGAAATACACCAATCAGTACGTTGGGAAACCATGGCCTCAATACGATTTTGGCCCCAAGCTGGAATCCAACGAACGCCCTTGATTTCCTCTAAAGCGCGCTTACGTAAGCCGTTGCCATCCATGGTAATGAACCACTGTTGGGTAGCACGGAAAATAACTGGGGTCTTGTGACGCCAGCAGTGTGGATAGCTGTGAGTAATCTTCTCAGCCTTTAATAAAGCATTGCGCTCAACTAATACCTTGATAACCTCTGGGTTAGCCTTAAAGACATTTAAGGAAGCAAATAAAGGAGTGTCCTTTAAGAAGCAGCCATCAGGACCTACAGGGTTAAAGATCTCAATGCCATACTTCATACATACAGCATAGTCGTCTAAACCGTGACCACCTGCAGTGTGAACACAGCCAGTACCAGCTTCTAAGGTTACGTGGTTACCTAAGATAATAGGAACACATAAATCATAGAATGGGTGGTGGAACTTTAAGAGCTCTAATGCCTTGCCCTTGCAAGTTGCTAAAACAGAGTAATTCTCCTCAGCAATTTCTAAGGTCTTCATTACGTTCTCAAGTAATTCTTGAGCAACGATATAACGACCAGCCTTCTCGCCAGTTACCTGAACTAAAGCGTACTCAAAGCTCTCATTTAAGGAGATAGCGCGGTTAGCAGGTAAAGTCCAAGGAGTGGTGGTCCAAATTACGCAGCTAACATCACCTTCACCACCTGGATTACCAAAAGCATTTAAAACTGCCTCTTGGTCTTGAGCAATAAAGCGTACAAAAATAGCATCAGAAGTTACATCATAGTACTCAACCTCGGCCTCAGCTAAGGCGGATTGACACTCCATACACCAGTAAACTGGCTTGTAACCTAACACAAAATGACCATTTTCAATAACCTTGCCTAAAGCACGGATAATGTTGGCTTCAGTATCAAAGTTCATGGTCAAATATGGGTGCTCCCAATCGCCTACTACACCTAAGCGCTTGAAGTCAGCCATTTGAGCAGCGATCTGACGCTTAGCGTACTTACGGCACTCCTCACGGAACTGAGCGGCATCAACCTTATCGCCTGGCTTACCTACCTCACCTTCTACCTTTAACTCAATTGGCAGACCATGGCAGTCCCAGCCTGGAACATATGGAGAGTCAAAGCCAGATAAGGTCTTGGCCTTTACAATAATGTCTTTTAAAGTCTTGTTAATCGAGTGACCAATGTGGATGTTACCATTGGCATATGGAGGGCCGTCGTGCAAAATGAAAGTATTGCAGTTCTTGCGAGACTCTCTGATCTTTTGATAAAGATTGTGCTCTTCCCACTTTTTGAGCATTAAAGGCTCACGCTTGGCAAGGTCGCCACGCATTGGGAAAGCAGTCTGTGGAAGATTTAAAGTTGACTTGTAATCTGCCATTTGTGCATCCTAAAGTTTTTCACGATTAACAAACCAGTACTGGTTTTAACAAGCTTGAGCCACTCATAAAAAGAAACCCAAGGTTGTTCTTAGCAGTTCTGATTAAGACTAAGAAGATATTTGGCCCTTTCTTTATCGGCGGAAATTTGGGTTACTAATTGAGCCAATCCTGAGAACTTAACCTCATCACGAATCTTGTGCTTAAAGGCTACCTCAATCTCTTTGCCATAAAGATCACCTGAAAAATTCAAGATATGAACCTCAAGCAAAGAGTGTAAGGTCTCAATACAAATTGTTGGGCGATAGCCAACATTAGCTACACCATCAAATACGCCAAAAGGACACGAAACCTTAACCGCATAAACGCCTTTTAAAGGACAAATGCGGCGATTTAAATTAATATTGGCAGTAGGAAAGCCCAAGGTACGACCAATAGCATTGCCATGCACGACACGACCTGAAATGGTATAAGGACGACCTAAATACTTTTCTACAGTGGCAAAGTCACCATGCTCAATCAAACCTCTAATTAAGGTACTTGAAATACGCACGCCTTGCTCTTGCACTTTATCAACACAAGAGCACTCAATGCCTTGCTCAGCACAACGCTTTTGTAACGCTTCAAAGTCATACTTACCACCTTTACCAAAGTTAAAAGGTGAGCCGACTGTGACGCTCTTAACATTCATCTTGTTTTTGAGCAGTGCTACAAATTCGACATCATCAAGATCTGCAAAGCTCTTGTTAAACTTCATACAAAAGACATTTTGCAGACCATAGGCACGAAAGACACGCAACTTATCTCTAATGTTAAATAAGCGCGCTGGAACGTTGTGGCCAAAAAATTCCATTGGTTGGGGTTCAAAGATCAACACCGCAGACTCTAAACCTAGGTCTTGAGCCTTTTCTTTCATACGATTAATTACCGCCTGATGCCCCACATGAAAGCCATCAAAATTACCTATAGCTACGGCAATCCCCTTAGAGCTTACATGAAAATCAGACAACCAACGATAAAGACGCATGACTCTTGCAATCCCCAATCTTAAAAAACCATTACAAGGCTAAAGCCTTGCGACCAAAAACGCTAATGGCTCAGTTTTTAAGATTCAGCACTATCTTACCAAGAGAGCCAGCTACTTACGTTAAAAGTTAAAGTAGAGCACAATTATAGCGACAAAATGGCCTTTATGCTCTATAAGGTAACCTTAATAGCACTACAATTGTGCAAATTTTTTCTATTAAGGCACGCTCAAGTGCCTATCTCAATCAGGCCTAAATGTGCTCTTAAGCGCCCTTTACTAGGCAATAGTATGCCCTAAAAAAGGCCAAATACTGCCCCATTCTAGATATATAAACATAGTCAACAACTCCATACTTAAAATGAGCTGAGCTCATTTTCAGTATGGAGCTTGAAACTTCATTTTCAATGAGCAGAGACAATTACGACACAGAAGGATTTAGTTCTCAACCACCTTGGGGTGTCAACGGTGTATACCAAGAACCAAGCCCCATGATCTGAGCGTATCTGTGCCAAGTCTATGGTACTTTTACGTTATGTCTTGTTTGACTAGATATAGCGCATTACTTTATGTTTTTTAGAGTTTATGTTTGCTAGATATTGCTCTTGTTTTTAACAGTCAAGGTATCCCGCTTATGACAATAGCGGATGGATCGGTTCAAGGAGTTGACTATTAAAACGGTAAACTCAAAAACTATGCTAATGTTAAGGATCATATCTGCGCTATGCAAGAGGGACGTTGTGCTCTTTGTGGTAAGCCCATGGATAAGAATAACTACCATTGCCACCATCTCTTGGCTCAAAGTAAAGGAGGCAGCGATAGGGTACATAACTGTATTATTTGATGCACCTCTGGTCATCGACAAATTCAGCTACATAAGGCATATCTAGCGGAGCAAGGCGAACGCAAAAAGCATGCAGGAACGTCCCTAATCAATAGTGCTCTGCCTTTTATAGATGACGGCCTGGTGGAGTTATTGGGCAATAATGTGCATATCTGTAGCGGTTTTGAGACGGCTCATCTTCGTAAGTACAAGCATATGCCTAAAAACCCTGTTTCAGATGCTATTTGTATAGCCTGCATGGGCGCTCATATCGAGCCTCAGTATGATAACGACAAACACTTGGCAATTCATCAATTCCGTCGTCATAACCGTGCCCGCATCCACTCACAAACTGAAAGAACTTATAAGTATGAAGGGAAAATCATTGCCAAGAACTGTAAAGCTCGTTTTGAGCAAAAGGGAGCCTCATTTAGTCAGTGGCAAGAGCATATGGCTAAACAATATGGAAAAGCCCCAGCCCAAAGAATGGTGTCACAGCTTAAGGTGACAAAGTCTAAGCGCCGATATCAAAACTTAAAAAGAGTTATGCCAGATGCTATCTTTATATACAGAAGTAAGAGGTTGGTATTAACAGGCCAGATAACCAAAGGACGATACTATCGCGCTTTTGGTCAAGGCCAGAAAAATTTCCCTGCTAAGGAATGCAAAATCGTAGCCTGACGATCATTAGTTTATATTTAAAGCACGCGATTCATCCCCCGCCTCACCTCAGCATAGGCGGGGGGGGTATTTTTGCTAATTTTTGATAAAGCAAGCGTCATCTAAACCTAACTTACAAGCCTTAGCATAGAATTCTTGAGCCTTGGTGGCATTTCTTTTCACCCCTACCCCTTGGCTATAAGCAAAAGCTACATTCATACATGCAGTACCTGACTTTAAAGAGCAAGCTTTAATACTATTATTAATAGCACTGTCAAAACGACCATGCTTCAAGTCTAATAAAGCAGCACTATCACAACCAAGACCTGAGCCTAATTTACAAGCTTTTTGATAACTTTGAGCTGCCTCATCCAGCTTTTGTTGGCGTTGTGCGCTAAAGGCTAAAGACAAGCAGGAGTCTTTATTACCTGCATCACAAGACTTATTATAGGCACTATATGCATTAGCATCTACTGAGCTATAAGAGGCAATAACACCGCTGCAAGCTAGTGGGCGATCAAAATTGCAAGCACTTACCAAAGCACTTTGTGAGCTTAAGCCTGGCATAATACCTAATTGATAGCAGGCTTCACTATAGCCATGATCACAAGCTCTTTGTAATTGTCCTTGAGCTTGTTCATATTGTCCCTTAAAAATCTGGAAGTTGCCTAAAAATAAACAGGCTTTACCATTACCTAAATCACAAGCTTTATTAAAGAGCGCAAAAGCTTCTTCAAGATTACCTGAACGCACCTTGCTACGCGCTAAAACACTACAAGAAGTCTCATTACCTAAAGTACAAGATCTCTCATAAGCTACAGCTGCTGCTTGATGTTTGCCTGCTTTGCTGTAATTTTGCGCTAAGGTCAAGCACGCACTACCATCTTTAAGATCGCAAGCTTTCTCATAAGCCTTATTACCATCGCTATAGCGCTTTTGCTCATAAAAGCGATCTCCTAAACGTAAACAAGCACTGGGATTATTAAAATCACAAGCTTTTTGGTATGCGTCTAAAGCACTATCACTCTTCCCAAGTTTAGAAAGCTGCTCAGCACCATTAATACAGTTAGTAGCACCACCAATCTTGCATCCTAAAGCAAAGTTCTTTTGTGCCAGAGCTGGGCGCTTAAACTGAGAGTTCACTAAGCCTAATTTGTAGTAAGCATCACCTGCAATGGCAATGTCACCTGATTGAGTAGCTAAGGTATAAGCAGCAATTAACTCATCGCGGATATAACGTCCTGGCAACCAAGTTTCAATATTAAGACCATCTTGATAAGCACGTAAGAAGAGATCACCTTTGACCAAGCAATAGCGCTTATCTGAATTACAGGCTTTAGAGGCTAAAAAGATACCACTCTTAAGATCGCTAAAATCCCCATTTTGCTCATAGTCAGATAGAGCTTCTAAAGCCATAACCTCACAGCTCTTACCTCCTTTGGTACGACAGTCAGTTTTAATTTGTTCTTTGCGCACTGCAATTGCTGCTTGAATTTGCTCTTCACTCAATTGCTCTGCGTCTATATTGGAATCACTAGTACTCTGACTAGTAGTATTAGCATTACATCCTGATAATAAAATGCTGCTGCCTAAAAATAGGGCCCAAAGGCCTTGCTTATACATGGTCTTCACTGATTTTTCTCTCCTTATTAATACTGAGCATATTACTCGTAGAGCAATAGCAAGTTTTAAGCCGCACCAGTTCAGCTATGGGCAATTATAGCTAAGCACTCTAAAAAAATGAGGAATAGCGCTCACAAATGGCTTAGATTGGCTGATTTAACACAGATTTAGATTTTTTTTGCTTATAAAGCTCACATATATGCACTTTTCTTTAATCCTTTTGATATAATACCGCGTTTAGTGCCTCCAGTAGCCTGAAAATACCCAACGAACAAGGCCTGTTGGCGGCTCACAATCTTTTAAAGTACTTTAATAAATAATAAAACCAGGAGCTATTTGTGCCTAATATTAAGTCTGCAAAGAAGCGCGTTGTTCTCAATGAGAAGTCCCGTCAACGTAATGTTGCTGCTCGTTCCAAGATGCGTACCTTAGTTAAGAAGGTTCTCGCAGCTGTTGCCCAAAACAATAAGGAAGCTGCTGTTGCTGCATTCAAGGAAACTGAGCCAGTTTTAGACCGCGCAGCTTGCAAGGGTTTAATCCACAAGAATAAGGCCGCTCGTCATAAGAGTGAGCTTGCTAGCAAGATCAAGTCTTTAGCTTAATCGAGCTCCTTATTTGCTAAAAAACCCTGCTCTTGTAAGCAGGGTTTTCCTTTGCATTACTTGCAGAGGCACTTTGATTAAAAGTGATTGTGCAAGCAGTGCCAAAAAAAGCCTCTAGGAAGATACTCTCCTAGAGGCTTTTTTCATATCTTAGTTACAAAGATGATTGGCGCCAAACCACTAGGCAAGCCTAGTGGTATAGCGCCCATTGCAGCTAACTCTCTAAATAGCACTCACAGCAGAGATTCATCCCCTAAGAGATTGATATTATTGAGTAATATCACCACTTAAAAGGAGTGCCGCTCTAATACTTCTTTTTCTTTTATCTTAAGTATAATTAAGGCAAGCAATTTGCTTTAGCTTAATTTCATATATGTAGTATTAGCAAAAGGAAGCTTTAAGATTATGCCTGAAGCACAAAACTCACAACGCCCTAACATCATTTTTTATCTTACCGAAAAGCAACGTGCCGATACTTGCGGCTGTTTCGGTCAAAAGCTTGCCACCACCCCTGTTTTAGATGAGCTTGCAGCTCAAGGTGTCAAATTTAATCAAGCCTTTGCTACTATCGCTGCTCCTGTAGGCATGAAGGCTACCTTACTTACTGGCAAGGATCTGCTCCATACCAAGTGCTTCAAAAACTTAAGCAAGTTGCCAAATGATAGTGAGACCCTAGCAACTTTAGCTAGTGCTCAAGGATATGAAACTGCCTTTATTGGTAGCTGGCAGTTAGGTACTACTAATGAGCAAGATTTAACTAAGAACGTTGAACTTGCAGATCGTGGCGGTTTTACTAAATTTTGGCGTGGCGCTCATGATCTTAAGGCAACCTCAAGCATCACTAAAGGCGGCTTTGTTTATGATGAACAAGGCAATAAGGTCGAGTTTAACGGCTATCGTAGCGATTGCCTTAGTGATATGGCTTTAGAATTCTTAAATAAACGTGATAGCTCTAAGCCATTTTTCATGACTATCTGCTATAGCGAGCCATCTGCTAAAAATCCTGAGCAAATCCAGAGTGAAAAGGATGAAGCTGAAGTTAAGATCCAAGCTAAGGTCGATGAAATCATTAAGGAAAAGAACATTACCTCTATTCCTAAGATGGAAGAGCTACGCAATCAAATCACCTTCGAGTATCTCAATAATTTAGTCAGCTATGACTGCCCTGATGAGAAGATCGATGAGATGTTCGAAAAGACAACCTCTTCATTAGATATCCAGGTCTTAACCTCTAATCAACGACGCAACTTCCAAACCTACTTATCACAGTGCTATAAGATTGACCAAAACTTAGGTAAGCTCATTGCCCAACTTAAGGAGCAAGGTTTATATGATAATACTATTATTGTCTTTACCTCTTTATGCGCTAATAACTTTGGCTCTCGTAATAAAGATCTAAACTTTAATGGCTTTGATGATGGTGCCCGCTCAGCTCATGCTAATAGCTCCCATGTACCTTTAGTAATTGGTGGTGGCTATATTAAAGAATCTAAGAGTATTGACGAGCTAGTCTCTCTTGAGTCGCTAGCCAAGACTGCAGCTAAGCTGATTGATCCTAACTGCAGCTGCATAGATAACATGTTAGGCGAAGATCTCTTAGCTTTAGATCCACAACAACTTAATGAGAACAAAGAGCTCTACTATCAAATCAGCGAAAGTCGTGTTGGTCGCGCTTTACGCACCAAAGACTATCTCCTTGCTGTTACTGCCCCTGAGCTTAATGGTACTCAAGATTATAGTTCTGAACTCTATCGCGATGATTATATGTATGATCTCTTCAATGATGACATTGAGCTCAACAGCTTGATTTATGCAATGCGCTATAAAGAGGTACGTGATAACTTACGTGAGCGCTTAGCTAAGTTGATTGAAGAGCGCGAAAACTGCCAGGTAACCTTAGAGCCACGCACTCGTGCTACCTTAGAAAATACTGAAGATGTTAGTGAAGGTTATCGCGAAGGTGGTCCTGAAGACTTCTAAACTTTAGCCTCTTTACAAACAACAAAGCCCAGCTCTACAAGAGCTGGGCTTTGCTATTTATTAGCCGAACTAATCTAATTGAGCTTAATTTGTTTAAAGGTCTTAATGTGCCTGTCAATTTCACTTAAGCGCTGTTCCTGATTGTTTCTATAAGCATCAATCTGATGACTCCGCAGCTCTTTGGCCTCTAACAACTGCTCATAAGAGGCATTAACATTAAAGATATAATCACAGATCTGATTGACCTCGTCGCCTTTAAAGAAAGCAACAGGACGCTTACACTTTTGTAAAGAGTACTCCTCTACCTTATCAAAGCCTCGCTCAACTAGAGCATTAACCTTCTCTACTTGAGCACTAACTTTATCTTGAAGATCCTGAACAAAAGTCTCAAGCTCTTGAGGATGATCAGTTGCGATGCTATCTTGTCCCGAGGCATTGTCCTTAATGAGCAAACGACCATCTTTAAGCCAAATATAAGAAAGACCAATCATGGTACGCCCCTCTAAGAGGCGGTAGGTACGATCAATATTAGAAAGAACATTATCGCGAGCATTTAGCAAATCATGGCTGTAATTAGGGTAAGCAATGATAGAAGAGAAATCTCCTGAAAGTAAATCAATGATCTTGGTATAGCTTACAAAGTTCGTTGTGTCTTCATACCGATAGGTAAACTCAAAAGATCCCTTAGCCCATTGAGCATCGTTATAACCTAAAGTAGCACTATGGCCTACTAACTTATTATTCTCTAAAGAGATGATGCTATAACCAATTTCACTATCTTGGGTAGCAACATCATAACGTAAGTAGTTAACTAGAGAGTCTTTATTTTGAGGATCAATTTCCAATAACAGCTCAGAGGTCTTCTTTTCATCAATAGTACGCACAGCACGACCAAGACCTACAGCCAGACCATCTTGACACTCACCATCCCAATAGAGTTTAGTGTGCGAGCCGTCATTAACCATAAAAGGCAATAAGCACTTTTCCTTCTTGTTAACAGGCTGCATGCTCTCATCATAGATATTGCTGTGGTCAATTTGCGAAGACACAGCCTTAATCAGCTCATAATCACTAATGAGTCGACTTTCAATGGCTTGATTAGTATTTAAGTTGGGCTGCTGTAGCGTTAAATTCTCGCTAGTACTATTACATGCAGACAATAATAAAACACTAATAACTGAGGCTACCGAAGTAAGCTTAAAAGACACAGCCATGATCAAAAATCCTTGTTAACTAAGAGGGCAGAACAATCTTAGCACGCTCTTAAACTAAATACTTGTTCAAAGCCCTAGCCCTCAGCCTTGATCACAGAAATCACGCACATAGATATCAACTTTCTTCTATTAATTAGTTGACTGCTTAAAGAATTTAATTTTTTTTAAATTTTTTGTAATTTTTATGGAACTATTTTGATCTTCCCCACTCTAATAAAACAGAAAGCGAAAAATCCTGTTGATAGCAACAGGTATCCCTAAACAAGTTTTTAACTATCCCCATATGACGGCCTAACATCATCCCTGTTAGGCCGTCTTTATTTGTACTTTCTTCAGAGTCCAATCTTTCACTACTACCTATTATCCGTTTATGCATTATGAGGACAGACAATTAAGACGCCCGCTCCTTCATCTTTCACTACTACCTATAATCAACGTATCAGCGTTTATCTCTAATACCTATCATCGGTAGTGTGTGATGAAGAAAACCTATAAAGCAGCCCTCTCTTTCATATGTCGCTACTACCTATCACCAACCTATCAGAGCTTAAAGCTTTATCTATCATTGACTTAGATTAGAAGCTAACCCTCTCTATCTTAAGAGCATAGTATTTACCTATCTGGTTAGTTTGCTCTGTAGTAATAGAGCAAGCAAAGACATTACCTAGAGCTAAAATAGTGCCTGTACCATCTTTAACTAAAGGTAAAGCAGCACGTTGCCAAGGGGAAATTTGATACTCTAAAAAGAGCTTTTTAAGCTCACGGCTATGACGACGGGTACAAGGTTTAAGCTTAAGTGATCCAGTTTTAACGAAGTCTAAGATGACACTCTTTTGACCTTTAGATAAGAAGAAAGAATCATAGCCTTGGCAATCTTGCTCTATCAGAGCATAACTATAATCACCAACCTTAAGACTCTCTCCTATCTTAAGCTCATAGTTTCTTTTATATGGAGTACTATCTGAACAAGCAATATATACTTGTAGGTAATGTAAGAACGTTGATACTACTAGCTTAGTATTGCCTTCTTGGGTAAAGCCCTTGAGTGCACTTACAGGCAAGTTCAGCTCAATTAAGCCATTTTTATCATGCTCTTTGACCATTAGTTCATATGAGCGCTCTATAACATTAAAGTCTACGCTACTCTTTAGGAGCTTTTGATAAAAAGCCCTTAAAAGCATCATAACTAAGTTCTTATCGCTCAAATCTAGATCTTGAAAGTCAAAGCAATAACCTATAGGCTCATTGTTAACTTGCTGACTCTGTCCCAAAGGCATAGTCTTAATATAATGAGGCAGTTGCTCTTGTACATAACGCTCTGCCAGATCATGTTCTGCATTACAGAGCTCTTGAGTACGCAAAATAGCTCTATCAATACCCACAAAGCGCTCTCTGAGCTTAGGCAACACTTTAAGGCGCATAAAGTTACGCTCAAACTTAAGATACTGATTAGAGAGATCAAAGACATACTCAAATCCCAAATCAGTTAGAATTTGCTCAATCTCAATCTTATGTAGATCTAACAATGGTCTTAAAAGTACACCGCGCTCATCTTGGACTAAAAAGCGCATACCGCGCAGACCATGCGGGCCTGAACCTCGTTTTAAGGCTAATAAGAAACTCTCTACTTGATCATCAGCTTGATGTCCTAGCATTAAGCAATCTTCTTGATCCTTAGTATTGTTAAGCAAAGCCTTATAGCGTTCATTACGAGAGCTATCTTCAGGAGAGACTCCATTACCATAGACAATATTAAGTACAGGAGTGCGCAGCTCTACTTGTAAACGAGAGCACAATTGCTCATTATTAAGCAGCCAAATATCATCATCAGGATCGAGACGGTGAATGCAGTGAATAGCTAATGCTCTATAACCATACTTATCACGCAAGGCACAGGCAAGTACTAAAGCTAAAGTTGAATCAGCACCACCTGACATACCAACAACTAGGCCATGATAGTTACTGTTATGCTGCTCATTAAATAAGCTTAACCGAGCATGCACCAAATCAACTAAGCGCTCGAGAACAATAGCACTTAACTTAGCAAGCTTAGCATTGTTATGTACTACTTTAAGAGCTGCTATCCCTTGCTCTTTGTTATATCTGGCATTACCTAAGATCTGGTAATTAGCCCAGCCTTGTTGTTGAGGACGTTCTTTGCCTTGGCTTGAGCTCATCAAGCCTCTAAAGTTTTGTACAGCCTCATTAAATAACTGCTGAGCTTTGATATATTCACTCTTATCTTGATACTGCATATTCTCTATACCTTAGCTAAAAAGCACAGCGCCCACTCCACAACATAATAATTGTGGGTGGGCGCAGCTAAACTAACTATTGCCAGCTACTTAATATTAGCAGTAACCAAAGCTCATTAAACGATCGAAGCGTGACTTTAAGCACTCATCGATAGAAACAGAGCGAATGGACTCAAGCTCGCGTAAGATACAGCTCTTTAAGTTCTCAGCCATAACATCATAGTCACGGTGAGCGCCACCTAAAGGCTCTGGCACGATCTCATCAATTAAACCTAAAGACTTAACCTTATCAGCAGTGATATTCATAGCCTCAGCTGCTAAAGGAGCCTTTTCAGCACTCTTCCATAAGATAGAGGCACAGCCTTCAGGAGAAATAACAGAATAAGTGGAATACTGGAGCATATTAACTCTATCACCCACACCAATAGCAAGAGCACCACCAGAGCCGCCCTCACCAATTACAGTGCAGATAATAGGTACCTTTAAGTCGCTCATGAGCTTTAAGCTCTCAGCAATAGCACCTGCCTGGGAGCGCTCTTCAGCACCTACACCAGGATAAGCACCTGGGGTATCAATAAAGGTAATCACAGGAACATCAAAGCGCTCAGCCAAACGCATTAAGCGCATAGCTTTGCGATAGCCCTCTGGACGAGGCATGCCGAAGTTACGTAAGGTACGCTCTTTGGTATCACGACCCTTTTGGTGACCAATAACCATAACTGGCATACCGTTTAAACGAGCCATACCACCAATAATAGCCTTGTCATCGGCAAAGGAACGATCACCAGCTAACTCTTGGAAATCAGTAAAAATGCGAGATACATAATCTAAGGTGTATGGACGCATTGGGTGGCGGGATAACTGAGAAATTTGCCAAGCACTTAAAGAAGAATAAAGCTTCTTAGTCAGCTCTACATTCTTCTTTTCCAGCTGCTTTAACTCTTTAGACAAATCAACATCGTTACCAACAGTGGTGCTTAATCTCTTGAGCTCTTCAATATGAGCTAATAAGTCCGCAATTGGCTGTTCAAAATCTAGATAGTTAATGTTCATCAAAACCTAAGGCGCTTTAGTATCTTAAAATGTAAGCTCTAACCTGCTTATCTTGAAGATTAAAGACACCTTCTCCTTTCTAGTTTTAAGTAAATTGATTTGCGCAACGCGTGTGGGCAACAGCGTATTACTGTCTAAAGCTCCATGTTCTCACAACATGAATGTGCGCAGCATCAAACCTAATAATTGCTACCTCTGTTGCTACTTAGATAAGTACCAAACCTTACAGGTAATATATACCCAGAGGCAAAATTTACAGGAGAGTAGAGCTTAAGAGTGCTCTTATCCTCCACTCCATACAAGTTATGGGGCGGCTACCACAGTACTTTAACTAGGGCCACTTCCTAGATATCAGCTAACCGCTTTGCAAAGTGAGCTAAAATTATTCCTACTTTACAAGAAAAAGCCATTTAGATCCAGAAAATACCCCCAAAAGGGAGATATTTTAACTTAAAAAGCCCTCTTCTGTTGAGCCCTGCTATGCAACAAAAAAGAAATTGGCGTGTAAACTTCTACTAATCAAAGTCCTCTATGGAAATAAGCGTAAATTCATGCTCTTGGGCTTGGAGCTTAGCCTTTTGTTGCTCACTGAGATCGTTCATGCGAGCTACAATATTAGGATCTACATTCTCCCTAGTAGCTAAAAGCTTTTTAACTGGGCCAAAAGATAAACGATAGCAAGGCAAAATAGGTAGTTGACTTAAAGCTTCTAAATGCTCCTTAGTAGGATAGCCCTTATGATGGGCAAAGCCATATTCAGGGTAGAGTTTGTCTAACTCATATAAATCGGCATCACGCGCTGTCTTGGCTAAAATCGATGCTGCACTAATTTCAGGCACGCGAGCATCACCTTTAACCACAGTCTCCATCACCATAGGAACATCAGCAAAGGTCTTAGGAATCTTATTGCCATCAACTAATCCTAAATTGCATCTCTTATGCATAGCATCAAAGGCACGACGCATAGCTAGGAAAGTAGCATTTAAGATATTAAGTTCATCAATTTCCTGAGGTGAAGCTCGACCAATGCCCCAAGCTACTGCTTGCTCTTTAATTAAAGGCACTAAGGCATCACGAGCTTTTTCTGTTAGTTTCTTGCTGTCATTGAGGCCAGGGATCATATTTTCATGGTCTAAGACAACGCAAGCTGCTACCACATCACCCATCAGTGGGCCACGACCTACTTCATCCATACCACACACTACATGAATCTTAGGGTCGATAGGATATACATAAGGCTCATATACTACTTTTTTAGCTTTAGCTTTAGTAGTTTGGCTCTTATCTTTATTGGTACTTCGCGTGCGCTTAGGCTTAGACTTATTATCAATCTCTTTTACCATAGTCTCATCTTCTCTAATGGCACCTGTCTTATCGGATATCTGATTAGCAATAGAAGTATCATCTTTTTTAGGAGCTGCTATCTGATCAAAGAACTTAAAAGCAGGCTCTAAAGGAGCATATGGGTCGTAATCATCCTCTATAGAGGACTCAGAAAGATTTTCTGAAGGCGCTAAAACATCACTATACTCAGAGAAGTTATCAGGATGACGAGGCAAAGAACTTTCAGAGGCTGTATCTAACTCATCAAATAAGCCCCCTTGACCTACTATATAGCCATCTATAAATAAGCTTCCTTGCTCCTCACTTGTAGAGCTTAATGCTTTAGATTTAGACTTAGAATTCTTTGTACTACTCTTGCGATCCTTAGCTAAAGCAAGACTATCACCAAAAAGACTACTCATAGTTCCAGCTTGAGCATAGGCAAAATCATCACTATTATTAAGGTCGCTAGCCTCACTGTGATTATTACTGGAACTCGCTGCACTGCTATCTATTAAAGTATTATCTAAGAGCATGCTCTTATTGAATACGGAGCTCTCTTGAGTATCAATAGCGCTTGAATCACTCTTTGCATTGTCAGTGTTGGCCTTTTTAAGCTTAATCTTGCCTGACTTGGCTTTAGCTTTACTCTTAGTAGTAGCAACAACGTCTGCCTCTGGCTCTGGCTTAATCTCTAGCAATAACTCTTGAGTAAACAAAGAGCTCTCTTGAATATCAATAGCGCTTGAATCACTCTTTGCATTGTCAGTGTTAGCCTTTTTAAGCTGAGTCTTGCCTGACTTGGCTTTATCTTTACTCTTAGTAGTAGCAGCAACAGCGTCTGCCTCTGGCTTAATCTCTAGCAATAACTCTTGAGTAAACAAAGAGCTCTCTTGAGTATCAATAGCGCTTGAATCACTTTTTGCATTGTCAGTGTTAGCCTTTTTAAGCTTAATCTTGCCTGACTTGGCTTTAGCTTGCTCCTTGCTCTTAGATCCTTTTAAGTTTGCATCGTTATTTTGTTCTAAAGAGGATGAAAGTAATAGCTTAGAGTTAATAATATTATGAGAGGAGGTTAAAAGACTTGAACTTGATGCTAATGGTTGAGCATCTGGTACATGCGCTTTAGTATGAGGATCTTTTGCCATGACTAGAACTCCTTGGTCTAAGGAAGATGTCAGGGGCGGGCGTTTTTCTGACACCTCCAACAGGCAAGCTCGTGGGGTTCCCTATACAAGTTTAGCTTCAAAGCGTACACCATCCAAGGATGGCT
>Reba_p2__coassemble_296_pt1 | contig 54845 bp, 36 predicted proteins | sample Reba_p2__metabat2_low_PE_017 | metagenome-assembled genome bin Reba_p2 | reverse complement strand
TGGTGTACGCTTTGAAGCTAAACTTGTATAGGGAACCCCACGGGCTTGCCCGTGGAAGGTGTCAGAATCAATGATGCTTTAGTTCTGGTGTGCCCTGATTATTAAAGGTGATGTTAATGGCTGCTTCCAATTCTCATGATGACAATTTGCTTGATACCCTTTCTAATGTAATTAGTGAGCAAGAGCAGAGCCTTAAACCATGCCAAGTCGAGTTAGGCCAGGATTTAGATAATAAGATTGTGCCTCACAGCCAGATGCATGAGTCATCTATTGTATTAGATGAAGAAACTAAGCCACCTGTAGCTTTAGATATGGGCAGTGAGCTTCAAGAGCATACAGAGAGTAAAGATGCTTTTGCTTCTTTAGCTAACTCTGGTATTGGTATTTCTAAAGCGCTTTATCAAGGTACACGTTTGCACGCCTTTAATTCCTGGAGTAATCACTCTACCAGTGGGCTGAAAAATCAGTATCTTAATATTGATCCTAAGAGTTTGCTTAGTGACAAGATCACCCATATCTCAGGTAAGACCTTAGACATTACGGATTTATTACACGATTTAAAGGAGCTCGATCCTGATTTAATTAAAGCAGCCAATCAAGAAAGCTTAGGTGGTTTTTCAGCAGCAGCTAATGATCTCTTGCTCTATCGCAAATTAGAGGAGTTAGGCGGTGAACAGTATCGCCATATCTCTATTGGTCAATTGCGCGCCTTAATTAAAAAGAGCATTCCTAATCTCACTGATAAGGCCATTTTAGAGTGTTATAGCTGCTTTAAATCTTGTATCAAAAATGATGAGCTTAAAGCCAAGGTTGCACAGTTAGCACAAAAGTACCAATTAGATCTCGAGCATACCGAGATCGAGGCTTTTTTATTTACTGATGAATCATCCTGTCAAGATAATGAGGGCTTGCTCGCTATTCGTAAATTGGTAGTAGAGACTTATTGTGCCTATGAAGATGAGATCTTAAAGATCATCAGCAATTTTGATATTAAAAACAGCCAATTTTCCAAAGCCTATGATGAGATTACTTTCTATTATTACCTGATTGCTCATAAGTCTCATCAAGAGCATGACTATAGAGTCTATGAGGCCCTAGTTAAGCTCAAAAACCACATTGAGCTTTTTATCTTGATGCGTGGTAGCTTTATCAAGCCTCATGACTTTGCTCTCTTTTCTGATAGCGAGATTATGAGTGAGGTCTTAGATGACTATAGCATCTTTACCCAGCATAGTTATCATAGTGCCAAAGAGTTAGCGCAACTTGATCCTTGTGGTATGCACTTTTGCTATTTAGAGTCAGTGCTCAATATGGTAATTAGTAACAATAATTTGCGCTCTTTACTCTTTAACTTTATCAAGAAGTTTGGGCAGCTTTATGTTACTAAAGCCCGTAGTAAATTCTTTAATCCTACTATGGAGTTTGAATTTGACTTTATCCCAAGCTTGCTCAGTTATGTTTATGGTATTTACTGTTGCCAAGTAGGTTCAGAAGCTTTTTATGAAGCTTCTGGTAAGGTAGAAGATAGCCAAGCGGCACCTTTATTCTTTTACGATATTTTCTCGGGCACTAAAGTAGTAGGTCATACCAGAGAATATGAGCTGGCTATGCATAAGTTCAAAGATACTGTTGAACAAAGTATACAAGAGGGGCAATTTAGTGATGAGCTTAAAGAGTGGAGCATTCATATCATGCACCACGAGGCTATTTATAGTGCTACCCAAGAGCTCTTAGGTTCCATAATCACTTGTGGTCATCCTATTAGCAAGGATGAAAATTACTTAAATGATCAAGTAGCCTTTGAGATCATAGCTTTTTATAGCAAGTATCTTATTAATATTGAGCGTAAGCACTTATATGCTAAGCTCAATCACAAAAGCGCAGATCAATGTAGTGATCTTTGGTTATTAGGAGATAATGGACGTGTGCCTTTAATTCCTGGTATGCCTGCGCTGACTGCTTTTTTAATTGGCCGTGCTTTTACTTATGGCGAGCTCATTGAGGAGCAAAATAATACCTGGGGCTTTAGTGCCTTAACCTATGCCGACTTTTCAGGCAATTATTTGGCTTCTACTTATTTAGCCCACTATTATCAGGCATTGTTTGACAATAAGCTCAATGCTCAAGGGCAGCTCTTTTTCCTCTACCATATGAGATCTATCCTAGCTTTCCACTTGGGAATGACTAGTATTGATTTACCTTGGTCTAGTTTAAAGCTCTATCACAATTACGACTTCCATATCTTGCATCATGATGTGGAGCTCTACTTTAAAGCCTTAAAGAGGCAAGATAAGTCTTGGGAGCGTTTGTTTAAGAACAATCCTACACTAGAGCATGGTTCAAAGTTTGAGGGCCGCCAGATGCTGCTCTCTACTGTCTTTGGCACTATTGTGGGTAATAGTTTAATTTATTTGTGTGATTTGATTGAGCAAAACCCTAAGTTTGGCGATTTCTACCACAATAGCCTCTTGCTCTTGACCAATTTATTAGAGCGCTGCCTCAAAGCCGAGTACACTCCTGTAGGATGCTTTGCCGTTTATCGCTTGCTTACTGCTAATTTAAGTGGCGACATTTATGGCGTTAACCAAGGCTCTTTTAGTAAGTTCTTTTTGCACTCTACTACTAGTACTTTGCTCTTTAATCAGCTCTTTCCTAAGAATGTTAAGAGCACTTTGTGTGATGAGCTCATTGATGAGAGTTTTGAGAGCGAAGATATTGCTAATATGTTCTTACAAGTGGGCATGCTCTCTCCTGCCCATCGTGAGCAGGGCTATAACTTATTAAACCATCATTTAAGCTCTTATAAGGGCAATTTTGCCCCTTTAACTGAGCCTTATTTAGATGAGCTCTATCGCACCAGCGCCGCTTTGGGCAATGGTAATAGCTTGTCATATTTAAGCGAAAGTGCTCATGCTTTAGGCCATGAGGCTCAAAGTGAGCTCTATGCTCTTATGGGAGCACGATTACAAACAGGTCATTTGTATAAGAAGCTGAGCCATTACTTTATTAAAAATGACATGCATCAAGAGCGCCGTATGCTCTCAGAGCATATGTTCTTTATGCATCGTCCTTATGGTTTTTACGACTCTTATTTGGTCTTAAAAGAGCAAAAAGATAGGCTTAATGAAGCTCATACTTTCTTATTTTATGCTGCCTACATGAGCGTACCTGAGGCTATAGCCGAGCTCGAGGCTTTAGAAAAAGCCCATTTATTTACGCCACTGCCTTTTGTTGTTTATCTTAAGTATTTAGAGCAGCTAGCTTATACCAAGGTAGAGGCTTTATTAACTTTGCGTCTTTTGTCGCAAAGTGGTGGTATTTTGCCTGTTAATAGCTTCTATTTCATGAAGTATTTAGAGCGCAATCATGCCTTTTTTAGCAATTCCATGCTCAAAAAAGCCTTGTTAGAGACAGGTCAGCTCAATTTCAATTTAGGTTCAGAGCTTTATTCCATACAAAGCTCCTCATGTTCAGAGCTCTTTAAATCTGAGAGCGATTATCTAAGCTTAAATAGCTATGATATGGAAGGCAATTTTGCCACCTATCATCAGTTGCTAGAACGTAATTTTACTGTAGAGCACTTTAATGCCCACAATGTGGGCGATAGCGTAGTGCAAGAGACAGTAACTAAGCTCTTTGATAGCTTAGTATCAGGTAAGAGTCAGTTAGAGCGTGCTATTTGCCTTAATTGGCGTATGGCTGATAGCTTTCCCAGTTACTTACAAGCAAAAGCTGATGCGCTCAATATTAGCATTGAGTCGGAATTTGACTTTGCTACTATTGACTCAGTCATGTCTTCTTATCGTGGTGCTTTAGATACTTATCCGCTGTCATTAAAGTTCTGCTTGGGCATGGATCAAAAGAACGCGCATATTCTCGATAACAATAAGTCATTAGAGCGCATTTTCCATAGTCTAGTTAAGTCGGAGATCATTCCTAATACTTTAGAGACCATGTATGTCTGTGCACTTAATTCTTTGCGTGGTCGGGGCCGTCCTAATCCACAATTTTTCTTAAACTTCTGCCGTTATCTAGCCAATTCTGGTGATAGCCAAGCCATTAGATATAGCCATATGTGTATGAATCCCCTCAATATGGTTCCTTATGGCGATGCTTTTAATGAGTGCATGGTAACTCAATATGAAGAAGAGCTTGAGGATTGGTCAAAACACTTTGCTAAGCGCTATTTTGATGGAGATCTCTTAGAGCGTTTGGTAGAGTCATTCAATGCCCGCCAAGAGCGTGACTTTATCTTAAATGCTTTAGAGCTCAAGGGTGAGCATTGTGATGATGATGACAATATTAGTGGCTATGGGACTAATCTTAATAGCATTATCTACTCAGATAGTGTCGGTGAGCTGTCTTCTGTTTATGGGGAGCGCTCAGCTGATGGCTATCAAGAGATAGTGAGGATTTTTAAAAAGCAAGAAAACCGTATCAATGCTCTCATTTATAACGAGAATCAAGATATAGCTTGTGACTTTATCGACAGTTATATTGCTCGTTTGCAAAAGCTCAGCTCAAAGCGTGAGGTAGAGCCTTGTGCTGCTGATGATAATCCAGAACATTGGCTCTTTGATGTCTATGGTCCATTGTCTTCTGCTATTTTAAAAGCCCAGCATTTTGATTTAAGCAAGCTCTTTATTGAGATGGAACCTTGGCTCAAGCCTGAGCAAAAGATCACCCTGACTAATGAGCATAAGAGCACGCTTTATATCAAGGCCTTTATTGATTTTGCCTTCTTTATGAAGAGCAAGGGCTGGAATATTACTCAAAGCTTGGTATGTAGTCGTAATGGTTGGCAGTTAAATGCTAAGGAATTTAGCCCTAAGCGCAGCTATGCTTCACTATTGGCCAAGGATTTACTCTCTGGTGCTAGTGGCGCTCGTGAGCGCTTTTTATACTATGTTCAAAGCCATGGCTTTAAGTACCATATTAATACTTTAAACTTCCATGAAGACGCAGCACGTAAAACAGCCTTGAATTTTGTCAATAATGTCTTGCAATTGGACTTAAATTCTCCTTCGTTCCAAAAGTTGGCTCAGTCTTTGTGTAGCGAAGATCTTCATGAGTTTAAAGAGCTGAAGATGGAAATGGACAATGGTTTTGTCCCTGGACGTCCGCGCTTTAGTATTGAAGGCTTAAAATATGACTTTAATAGTGGTTATGCCTTAGATCCTGAGGAAATGGTAGCACTCACTCCTCAAGAAGCGCTGCAAGCTCGTGATGAGCTCAAGGCGATGGCAGCTAAGTTAAATGAGCTCATGGGGAAAGAACAAGAGCTCAAGCTTCATTATTTTACTTGCTCAGATCGCCTCTTTGATGATGCCTATGGCTCTCAAGCTAAAATCATGCGAGCTCAATTAGAGCGCATTTTGGGAGTAGATAATATTGAGCGTTTATTAGCAATCGGTAGTCAGTGGCTAAGCTATAGCTTTTACGATCAGCCTAATATCAGCTTTAAGAATATGCTCTCTATGCTTGGTATTAGCTGTGCCATTTTGCCTTATCGTCTCATAAAGGGCGTTGATACGCTCTCAGAGAGCAAGATCTTGCAAAATTCTACCAACTTAAATCCAAATGTTACTAAAGCTCACAAAGACTTAAAACGTGCCTTAGCTGAGGATTTAAATGATTTAGCTTTGTATGGTGTCAGTTATGATGAGCGGGCACAATGTTGGAATATGAGTAAGGAGCAATTATGCTCTTATGCTCGTACGTCCTCTGAAGAGAGCCTGATTAAGAGCCAAGAGAGCTTAATGTCTAGCTACAACTATGCCTTGTATCAAGAGGATCAATTGTGCGTCAACTTAGCCAAGATCTATTTACATGAGAGACAGGGCCAGGAGTTTAATGAGCTTACGGTTGATCTTAATAAGAATGATAGCTCCATAGCCTTAGATAGTGAGCATATAGCTTTGCATAATCAAGGTCACTTGAGCATGGAAGAGCGTGAGCTTTTAGAGTGTCTGTTATCGCATCATGAGTACCATGGTCCACTTTTTAAACGCCGTTATAAGAGTGAGTGCGACAAGATTTGCTCGGTTTCTGATTACCATGAAGTTCACCAAGATGAGCTTAGTAATGGTAACGAGCAAGAGCGCTACCATGAGCTTTCTAAGGCTTTCTTAAGCTCTAGCTTAGATGAGGTAAGTAATGAGCGCAGCCAAGATGAAAGCATTATTTACCAACGCTTACAGGACTTCTTAGGTAGTCAGTTTAGCTGTGCTCATGAGTCTAAGGAGCATGGCCCTAATTCACTCTTAGGTTTAATTTATAGTAAGTCTTGGAGCTTTAAAGAAGCAGACGAGGAGCAATATACACGACCTCATCTTTTCCATGAAGAAGAAAATCCACTCCATGTTTATATTTACGCTTTGCTTAATTTGCGTACTACTAATGAAAATTATCCTAAGCGTTTAGCTCAAGAGGCTATGTTCTTAGATGCTCTTTATAGTCAAGGTTATTTCTTTGGCTGTAACGATCTCATTGACTGCGCCTTTAAGAATACTGTTTATGAGTCTTATCGTTATCGCTTTGAGCGTGATCAGGTAGCCAATGAAATAAGCACACAAATTTCTAACTTAGCAGGGTCGATTCTTAAGCGCTTATTGCAACCTGAAGAGGTGACACTCTTTTATCAAAGCGCTATTGATGAGACTAATGAGGTAGTGCAAAAGGTCTCTCAGAGCTTCTCGTTACCATTTAATACGCCGAAGCGCTATGTCTTAAATGCTTTGATCAATTACTCTGATGAGCAAGTAACTAAGCATTTAAGCTATTACAAGGCTTTAATTAGCGCCACTCAAGAGCAATTGCAAAGTGATAATTATGAAGTGCTCTTAGACGATAGCTTACCGCATCAAGCTTTTTATGATCTTTTTAAGAGCAGAGGCATGATTGCCCGTGCGCCTAATGTGATGCATTGGCTCTACTTGCATGACTTTAAAGGTATGGATATTGGCCGTATTGAGCCTCAAGGCGATCTCCATGATATGCGCAAGCTCTACTATCAAGCTTTAGCTAAGAGTATTAAGGGGGATAGTTTTGTTAATAATCATGAGCAAGTTAAGGTAGCTACTAGCAGATTGGTCGACTCCCCTGAGCTAGGCTATCAAAATGTTAAATTGGCTAAGTTCCACAGCATGCTTACTAAAGAGGAGGACTGCCGCCGCTTAAGCTATATTGAGCAGTGTTATGGCATAGGTCTGAGCTATGAGAATTTAGATAGTACTAAGTGCAATAGCATGGATGCTATGACTTTAAAGCTTATTAAAATGCAAGATGTCTTACATGAGGCAGGGAGTCATAAGCAAGGAGAGCTCTCTCCTTTTGCTCCTGAGTATATCTTTGCAGGTTTGTCTTTAGGCGATGATGAGCTCTGGCAACAACATCATGATGCCTTAGGACGTGCTTTGGCCGAGCAAATTAAAGAACGCTATGGCTATTGTCCTATTTTAGATAATACCTTAGGCGCCTATCGCTATAGTGTGGACTTTGATAGTGCAGATCAAGAAAGTTATGAAAGCTACTTTAGAGAGCATCCTTTACAAGTGCACAGCTGTGATAAGGACTGGGTTGATCGTCTACTCTTGTCTGGAAATTATAAAGAAGCTTTAAGCTTCCATAATTTCTTGCTCGATCAATTGGAGAACTCTTTACAAGAAGAGGGACAAAATACCGAGCGCAATGAACGTTTGGCTTGCTATGAGTGTGCTCAAAGCTTGGACGTGCAGTACTTCGTCTATGATGAGGACAATTACTCTGATGTCAAACACAATATCATCATGGCTCAAGTAGGAGCTCATAAGGAGGTAGTTACCGATCCTTCTTGTATGCGTATTTCCGCTGAAGCAGGTATGTATGTTCCTATGGAGTCAGAAGATGAAGATGACAGTGAGCAGGCACTGTTAGATGACAAGCTCAAAGAGCAGGAACTTTATTATTCAGGCTATGATGAATATGACTATTCAGGCTATGACAATTATGGTGATTGTTATCAAGATGCTTGCTCTTTTGATAAAAAAACTCCAGAAGGTAAGAGCAAAAAAGCCAGCGCTCCTGGTACTATCGAGCCTTATGAACATATGAGTTTAGATGAGCTCTTAGGCGCTCAAGAGGACTTAGAGCCTATGATTATGAGTTACGATCAAATGGAGGCTTTTTCGCAATTTTTAGCCGAGCATAATATCAATCCTATGGATATTGATGGCATTGCTGATGCCTTGGTGCAAAACCATTTTGAGATTTTGGATCAAAAAGGCCTGAGCAATGATGATATTGCACGCACAATGCGCGAAAATGGGTTTGATTTTGATGAGCAATCTGCTCTTAATGAAATTGATCAGCACAGCGCCTATAAAAAGCAAGAGGGGGACTTAGCTAAGACCCCTAAACAGAAGACAAGTAAGGGCAAAGCTAATAGGAAATAGTATGCAATATGTATTAAAGCTCACCACCTTAGGTGTTAAACATCATGTTTTTCGCGTGGTCTCGGTAGATGGAATGGCTGATGTCGAGCATGTCTTAAACTTATGCGATCTTTCCTTTGATTATGCAGGCTATAACAGTAAGGAGCTTTACTTTGCGCGCACTGAATCTGCCTATAAAGCTCTAGCAGTCGATTGTCCTGACGAAGATGATGATCATTATGGCCCTACAGGTAAAGAGTTTGCGCCTTTTTGGCAGGAGAGTTTGAATTTAGCAGCTTTGGAGCTTAAGTCCTTTAAGCTTTTAGAGCATAAAAGTGACTTTTTAGGACGTTTTGATGATCTCATTGAGAGCCAAAGACAAGCACTAGCTTTAAATGCATCTTGTGACTTGCACCCTGGAGAGCAAGAGGGCGTACGCTTTAAGTTTATCTACGTATTAAATGGCGTAGAGCATTTAGTTGAAGTTATGACTAGCGCGCAGAAACTTAAGTGCTTCTTGCCTGCTACCTTAATGGGTGAGGGGTTGATTGTTGATAATGATGATAATAAGCCTCTTTCTCTTGATATGATCAATCAATGTTTGCAAGAGCATGAACAAGATGAAGAGCTCTGCGAGGGCTTGAATTTAAAGGATTGCACTGCTCGCATGAGAGCTTTAGGAGCGCTGCGCAATGGTGACAATATCAATAATGCGCTCGTGAAAGCGGGAGCTGCGCCTCTAAACTTTGTTGTCAACTAGCTTTATAATTATTAGATATCTTGCCTTTGCAACTAAGATTATTTTGGTTAAAGGTAAGCTTGTTTTTGCTTGTAAAGGAGCATACATGTTAGTGTGCCTTTGCAAGGCGTATATCCCCAATATTAGGAGTTAGGATCGTTATGTCTTTAATTACGCTCAAAGATATTGTCATGCCTAAGGAATTTACTATTCCAGGTAAGTTGTCTGCTCAAGAGCTCGAAAAAGACAGTAGTTTATTTGAGCAAGCTAAAGAGGCTATCAAGAAGCATCAGGCCTTATTAATTGCTCACTATTACACTACCCCTATTATCCAGCGTTTAGCTGAGGAAACTGGCGGCTTTATCGGTGATTCTTTAGAGATGGCTCGTGTCGGTAAAGATAGCCCACTTAATACTGTGTTAGTAGCAGGTGTGCGCTTCATGGGTGAGACTGCCAAGATCTTATCTCCTGAAAAGACTATCTTAATGCCTGACTTGCAAGCTGAGTGTTCTTTGGACTTATGCTGCAAGCGCTCTGAGCTTGAGCGTATTAAAGCTGAGCACCCTAAGGCTACAGTAGTGGCCTATGCTAATACTTCAGCTGATGTTAAGGCCTTAGCTGACTGGATTGTGACCTCTTCTTTAGCTGTAGAGCTTGCTGATTACTTAAAGGGCCGTGGCGAGGAGATCTTATGGGTACCAGATCGTCACTTGGGTGGTTATATTGCTAATAATGCTAAGACTCAGGTTTACACTTGGCCAGGCCGTTGCATTGTTCACGATTCTTTTGAAGCTAGCGAAATTGCTAAGCTCAAGGCTGCTTATCCTGGTGCTAAGCTTTTAGTTCACCCAGAGTCTCCTGCTGAGGTTGTAGCTTTGGCAGATAAGGTAGGTTCTACTTCACAGTTATTGGCCTTTAGCAAGAGCGATGATGCTCAGACCTACTTAGTAGCTACTGAGCGCGGTATCTTCTATAAGATGCAGCAAGCTTGCCCTAATAAGACCTTTATTGAAGCTCCTATCGGAGCTCGTGAGGGTGTAGTAGGCTTAGATGGTGCTAAGTGTCCATGGATGGGCTTAAATACCTTAGAGAAGATCATTGAGTGCTTAGAAGGCGATAACTCTAAGCATGTAGTTGAGGTCGATGAACAAGTACGTATCGAGGCTATGAAGCCATTAGATCGTATGCTCAAGTTTGCTGCAGCCTTGAAAAGTGGCTCAGTACCAAACGATCTCTAATTAGTAATATTACCCCCCATAAAAAAAGCCACAAGGGCTAAATCTGCTTTTGTGGCTTTTGTATATTTAAGGATTGTACATGCACGGAAAAATCTCTACCTACGATAATAAAAAAGGCGAGGGCCGCGTTCAGGCTGATGATGGACATATCTACTGGTTTAATCGCGATTGTATTGCCCGTGCTGAAGATAGCGACTACTTAATGATGGAAGTAGAGGTAGAGTTTGAAGTAGGCTCTATTAAAGTTAAAGATCGTAAGAGCAATTCTATGGTAGAGCGCCAGGGTGCGCTTGAGCTGAAAGTGCTTAATTATCAAGATCTTGATGAACACAATGTCTTTTATGCTGAGCCCAGTTCTTTCCTTTATGAAAAAGAGGACTTAGTAGAAGGATTTGATGTGCTCGATCGTGGTCTTTATTCGCTCAGTCGCTCTGATAGAACTGAAGAAAAAGCACGCTATCGCTTAACTCGTGATTGTTTGGAATATGGAGCCAACTCCTTAGTATCTTACAAGGTAGATGTGAAGTTAAAAAATGCCTTTGGTAATGGCTATAATATTTATACAGTAACAGGTGTGCCTGTTATTTTAGGTCGTCGTGATGAGCAAGGTGAGTTACGATCTAGTGATTTAAAGAACCGTCTTGATCAAAACAAGATTAAAAAAGCCCATGAGATTTTGGTCAATACCCGTATTGGCAAAATGGTTGTTAAGGGCCTAGCTGCCTTGTTATTACTGATTTTTGCCTTAGGCTTTTTCTTAACAGGCGGTCTATAGCAAAAGCTAAGAGCTCGTGGTATGCTATAGCTAACTTGATTTAGTTATGGCTAACCATGCCTAAGGCTTTTGTATGGACACTTTAGTAATTACTTTAATAATAGTTTTGATTGCTCTGCCTTGCTATTTGGGCTTGAAGAAGATTGCTTCTATGTTTGGTTCTAAAAATGAATGTGGCTGTGGGAGCAATAAATGCCAGTGTCAGAGCAAAGCTAACTCGAGTAAGGGGCAGTTGCGTCCTTAGAAGATATTTTGTGAGCTTGGTGTCAGGCTTTAGAAAAATCTAGGTTAAAAGCCAAAGTTGTGGCTTGCATGCTAGTCTTTTAGTAAAAGTTGCGATATGCTTTAATTTTAGGTGATGCAAGACGTCTGGGGCTGTCTAGGAATTATTTAACAAAGTTTCTTTAATAATTCCGATCTGTCAAGCAAGATAGTTTGCTAATATATAGATAAGAGACATTCTCAGGGGGTATTGCTCCTGCTAGTTAATATTAAAAGAAATTCCCTGCATTGTTTTAGGGAATGGATTTTATTAAATACAACAAAAACTCAGAGTAAGCACTATTACTAATAATAAGAGCCTTACTTTGCATCAAGTTGTATGTAAGGATCGTCTCGATGTGTTGCCTGTGGAGCGATAGATTCTACCGCTATGAAACAGGAAAGTGAGATCGTGAGACTAACTTAAAAAGAAGCTCTCTACTTTCTGTGGAAAGTAGGTCATAGCATAAGACAAGTTGAGGATAGCCATGCAAAACCAAGATTCGGTATATAGTCAAATCGGAGACCTTACCGAAGAAACAGTACAAAAGCTTGAGCAAAGCGGCTTGCGCATGACAGTGCAAAGACGTCACATCATCGATATCCTTACCAAAAGTCAATGTACTTCGCCTAAAGAGCTTTGGTATGAGGCTAGACAATATGTACCTGACTTAGGTATCGCTACTGTCTATCGTCTAATTAACCGTTTAGAGCAAATTGGCGTCTTAGCTAAGACCCGCAACTTAGGTATCAACAGAGTATTACCTCAGTTAGGTGTGATTACTGATGCCAATGGCCAAGTAGTACGTCTGCGTAATAATGTCCAATTATCTGAATTGATTAGATTAGGCTTAATCTCTCATGGCGTAATTGGCAACAACAATAAGATTGAACTCTCCTTAGTAGGTGAGAGCATCAACGTTGTTATTACCTCATAGCATTAGAGACTTTGGTACTTTGTTGTTGAGATAGAATTAAGGGCTTTTTCACAAGCCCTTAGTTTTTAGAAAAAACAGACCCTGTTAATTCACTATTTTCTAAAGGAGAACGGCGCTCATAGGGGGTGCTGGTAATTAGTTATGACAAATAGCGTAAAAGTTGATTTGGAGAAGCCTACTCCATTAACAGTGTTAAATGCAGTAACTGAAGTTCCTAATAAGGGAACCAAAGAGTATGGCATTGCAGAGTCTGGTGAGACTTATTTAGAGGCGATCTTATTAATTAAAGAGCGTACCCAAAGTGGTCTGGTGCGTGCTGTTGATATTGCCAATGAATTAGGTTTTTCCAAGCCTAGTGTCTCACGTGCCTTGAGCCAGTTAAAAGAAAAGGGCCTTATCAATATTGAGCCTTCAGGAGCTATTGTCTTTACCCCAGAGGGTTTTAGCTATGCTAAGAAGGTGTTCCAACGCCACCGTATCTTGACTTACTTTTTACGTTATGTGCTCGATGTGCCTGCTAATCAGGCTGAGCATGATGCCTGTCGTATGGAGCATGTCATATCTGATCTAACCTTAGAGCGCATTGTCTCTTATTTAGAGCAGCGCAATATGCTCCCTGATGACTTTGTCAGCGAAAAGTAAGTAGTGGCATATTTATGCCAGCCCTGTACTCTTTTAATTAAGTTTTACTAAACAAAAGGCTCAGAACAAATTCTGAGCCTTTTTTGTTGCTCTTTAGCGTAAGAACGAGTGATGAAATGCCATGCCTGGCTTGTCACGGCGGGGACGCTTAATATAGTCAGTCTCGGCATCAACATCAGCATAGCTATTGCCATACTCATCATCAGTATTAGTATCATGCTCGTTTTCCCCTAAAGGTCCTTTTTTAAAGAAGCGGGAGAGAATATGGTGCTTCTCGCCATTTTCAAATAGTTTAAAAAAGCGCTCCATAAAAACAAAGGAAAGTACTTGAGCTTGTTGGGTTGCTGAGAGCTCATCACTATTTTGAGCTGCCGCTGTTGGACTAGAGCTTAAGAGCAAGCTATTGTTGTGGGCACGATAGCGCTGCTCCATCAGATCATAGAGCTTTTGGAGCATGCCTAATGAGAGCATTACTGAAGGTTGTAAGGCAGCAGCTTGGGTAGTATTAATACTTTGTGAAAGGGCTCGCACTTGCTCCATGAGAATATTTTGACCTTTAAGGAGGGCAAAATCATTTAAATTGCTGGGCGTGCTTAAATTACCTGTGGCATTAAAGGTAGCGCTATTAAGCGAGCTAGGTGCAGATGCGCCATTTGTTGCGCTCTGAGTAGGAATAGTATGAGCTGATACTCCTGAAGAGCTAGTAGAGTTATAGGTAGAGTCTATAATGGTAGGTTTAGTTTGGGGAGCTTGCATTTGCAAGGCTTGGTTAAACGCCTTGTGCGCACCTTTATTAGGGCTTGAGAGGCTTTGAGAAAGAAGCTCTACACAGTGAGCGGAATTATTGGATACTACAGGCATGGTTGACCCCCAAAGTGCCAAAGATTGCTCTTAATAAGGGGCAAGTTTTGTACCAAATATTAAGGAGCGGGCGCTGCTTTATTTTAGGGCATAGTTGACACAAGTGGGTACTCTTTAGCGCTAGTAGGGCTTAATTATCTGTGCTTTGCGCCTTGTGCCTTATCTTGATGCACTAGTGCCCTAGATAGATGCGACCTAGGCTCTTAGCCTGACAAACTTGACAAATTTTGGGCAAAACACTGACAATAGCAATTAAGCCCTAATTTGGGGCGCAATGATTTGGTAGCTGCCTAAGTAGCAGTCATATAATGCACCCCCCATTAGAGGGGGGTGATGGTATTAATACGGAGTAGATTTTATGCGAGTCTTAAAATTTGGTGGAACTTCTGTCGCTGATGCGCAACGTGTTGTCAATGTCTCTGAGATTGCTATTAACACATCCATGCAAGTTCAGACTGCCTTGGTCTTATCTGCTCCTGCAGGAGTGACTAATATCTTAGTCTCCATGGTTAAGAGCGCCTTAGCTGGTAGTGATTGTAAAAACGAGTTCAACGCTTTAGACCAAATCATTCGCCCTTTAATTACTAATCTTTCTGCTCAATATCCTAAGTTTGAAAGTGCCAAGGTATTAGAGTTTTATGAGGATATTGTCCGTGAGCTTGAGCGTAGGGTGGCAGGTATTGCCTTATTAGGATCTTGCCCTGATGCGGTCGCTGCCTTTATTCACTGTCGTGGTGAGGCTTTATCAATTGCTATTATGAGCGAGTTATTACATGCTCGTGAGCAGCAGGTACAAGTAATTGATCCTGTGGAGGTCTTAGTCTGCGATGGTAAGTTCTTAGAGTCTTCAGTAGATATTGAAGCCTCTATTGAGCGTTTTAAGCGTATTAGTATTGATCCTAAGGCTATTGTCTTAATGTCAGGCTTTTGTGGCGGAAATCGTCAAGGTCAGTTAGTGTTGTTAGGTCGTAATGGCTCTGATTACTCAGCTGCCTGCTTAGCTGCTATTTCTAAGGCCCAATGCTGTGAGATTTGGACTGACGTTGATGGCGTTTACAGCTGCGATCCTCGTGCAGTGCCTGATGCAGTGCTGTTACGTCGTATGTCATATAAAGAGGCTATGGAGCTTTCTTATTTTGGTGCCAAGGTGTTACACCCTCGTACCATTACTCCTATTGCTCAATATCGTATTCCTTGCCTGATTAAGAACACCTTAAACCCACAAGGTGAGGGAACCTTAATTTCTGAGGAAACTGATCGCAACTTAATTACTAAGGGCATTTCTGATCTGAAGAATGTTTCCATGATCAATGTCTCTGGCCCTGGTATGAAAGGTATGGTAGGTATGGCAGGTAGATTATTTACTTGTATCTCCCGTGCCAATGTCTCTATTGTGCTCATTACGCAATCTTCTTCAGAATACTCCATTACCTTCTGTGTACATTCAGAAGATGCCTTTGCTGCTCGTAGTGCCATTGAAGAAGAGTTTAAGCTTGAGATTGATGCTCACTTACTAGATCCTATTGAGATTCAAGATAAAAAGGCCATTATCAGCGTAGTCGGTGAGGGAATGCGCACAGCTAAGGGCGTATCATCTAAGTTCTTTAGAGCTTTAGCTCAGGCTAATATCAACGTCAATGCTATTGCTCAAGGTAGCTCTGAGCGCTCTATTTCTGCTGTTATTGATGGTAATAAGGTCTCTGAAGCGGTCTTTAGCTGTCACACAGCCTTCTTTAGTGGACGTCAGATCATCGACCTTATCATTGTCGGTGTAGGTGGCGTAGGTAATGCCTTATTAAATCAAATTGAAAAGCAAAAAGATGAGCTCAAAAAGCGCAATAGTATTGAAATCCGCGTCATTTGTGTAGCCAACTCTTCGACCTTTGTCAAAGATCCTGTGGGTTTAAAGCTCGATCAAGTCCCAGCAATGCTTGCAGGAAGCAACAATGGACCATTTACTATTGAAGAAGCTAAACGCTTAGTTGATGACTCCCATTTAGTAAACCCTGTTTTTGTGGACTGCACCTCCTCCGATAGCATTGCTTTGTCTTATTTAGAGTTAATGCAGGCAGGATATCATGTAGTTACCCCTAATAAGAAGGCTAACACTAGCACTTATGAGTACTATACTGGTCTGCGCTCTATTGCTCAAAAGTGTCACCGTAAGTTCTATTATGAAGCCACGGTAGGTGCTGGTTTGCCTGTGATCAATACCTTGCAAAATCTCTTGGCTGCAGGCGATCGTTTAATCGAGTTTAATGGCATTATGTCAGGCACACTCTCTTATATCTTTGGCTTAGTCGATGAGGGTAAGAGCCTTTCTGAAGCTACCAAGGATGCCTATGAGCGTGGTTATAGTGAGCCTAACCCTCGTGATGATTTAGAGGGTATGGATGTGGCTCGTAAATTATTAATCTTAGCCCGTGAGTGTGGCTATAAGCTTGACCTTAGCGATATTGAGGTTGAGTGCCCTGTTGATAAGAAATTCTTAGCAGGCAATAATGCTCAAGAAGTATTAGAGAACTTAAAGCATGCTGATGAGGCTTTTGCCACCTTAGTTGCTCAAGCTAAGAGTGAAGGTAAGGTCTTACGTTATGTCGCTACCATTAAAGAAGGTGGCAAATGCTCTTGTGGTATTAAGGTGGTAGGTCCTGAAGATCCGCTCTTTAAGGTAGTAGGTGGTGAAAATGCCTTGTCCTTTACCTCTGCTTACTATCAACCAATTCCTTTAGTCATTCGTGGCTATGGTGCTGGTACTGATGTTACTGCCGCAGGTGTCTTCTCTGATATCTTGCGTTTGCAAAACTGGACACGTGAAGCCTAATTTTTAAAGGAGTTTGCTATGGCCAAGATTTATACCGCATATGCCCCCGCTTCCTCGGCTAATTTGTCGGTAGGCTTTGACTTATTAGGTATTGCCGTACGTCCTATTAGTGGTCAGCCTTTAGGTGACTTTGTCTCTGCTCGAGAGTTAGAGTCAAGTGAGAGCGGCAATGCTGGCGATAATTTGCTCTTACAAAGCACTGGTCGCTATGTTAATAAGTTACCAAGTGATCCTAAAAAGAACATTGTCTACGATGCTTATATGCTCTACCAACAAAAGCTTTTAGAGCATGGTAAGAGTGCCAAGCGCTTAGAGCTTACTTTGCAAAAGAATTTGCCTGTATGTTCGGGATTGGGATCTTCTGCTGCTTCAGTAGTAGCTGCGGTCTTGGCCATTGATGCTATACACGATAACTTCTTTGGTGAAGATGGTTGTATGCAGATGATGGGCGAGCTAGAAGGCAAGATCTCTGGCTCTATTCACTATGACAATGTCGCACCATGCTATTTAGGTGGCATGCAATTTATTATGAATGAGGGCGGCCATATTAGCCACAATATCCCTTATTTTGACAATTGGTATTGGGTCTTATGTTTCCCTGGTATCAAGGTTTCTACCTCTGAGGCTCGTGCAATCTTGCCTGCTCAATACTTAAGACAAGATGTCATTACCTTTGGCCGTCGTTTAGCTACCTTTATGCACGCTTCTTATACCCAAAATGAGGCTTTAGCTACTTCATGTTTAGTCGATGTCATTGCTGAGCCTTATCGAGCCTCGTTAATTCCTGGCTTTGTAGAAGCTCGTGAGCATGGTAAAGCCTTAAGTGCGTTAGCTACTGGTATCTCAGGTTCAGGCTCTACTATCTTCTCTATTTTTAATAATGTAGAAGCTGCTCAGCAAATGAAAGAGTATTTAGAGCGTCAATTTATTGCTAATGAAGATGGTTTTTGCCACATTTGTCAGGTTGATCCTGAAGGTGCTTTTGTCGATGTGCGTGAAGCTCAGTTCTAATTTGATGTAAGGACGATAGTCGTGGAATTAGTTAATTTAAAAGATCCAAGTGAGCGCGTCTCTTTTAGCCAAGCAGTCAAGCAAGGTATTGGCAAAGAGCAGGGTCTGTTCTTTATGGAACAAGTTAAGCCTTTTAGCGCTGCCCAAGTAGATGAGCTGTTAGCTTTAGATTTAGTCAGCCGTTCGCAAAAGATCTTACGTCACTTAATCGGTGATGAAGAAATGCCTAATTTAGAGGCTATTATTGCCGATGCTTTTAATTTTCCAGCTCCTTTAGTCAAAGCTGATGATAACTCTTATTGCTTAGAGTTATTCCACGGTCCAACCTTAGCTTTTAAGGACTTTGGTGCGCGCTTTATGGCCCGTGTGCTCAGCTCAATCATTGGCTCAGACAAGTGCACTATTTTAACTGCCACTTCAGGTGATACTGGTGCAGCTGTAGCTGATGCTTTCTATCATCAAGACAAGATTGACGTGGTAGTACTTTACCCTAAGGGCATGGTTTCCCCGCTGCAAGAGAGCTTAATTGCTACCTTGGGCGATAATATTCATGCAGTTGAGGTTAGTGCTCCTTTTGATAACTGCCAAGATATGGTCAAAACCGCCTTTGATGATGCTGCTTTTAAGCAAGCTGTAGGCTTAAATAGTGCTAACTCTATTAATGTTAGCCGTCTTTTAGCTCAGGTATGCTATTACTTTGAAGCTGTAGCCCAATTGCCAGTTCAAGAGCGTGATCAGGTAGTATTCTCTGTTCCTTGTGGCAATTTTGGTAATATCACTGCAGGCTTAATTGCCAAGTCCTTGGGCTTAAAGTGCCGTTTTGTGATTGCTTGTAATGCTAATGACACAGTACCTCGTTACTTACAATCAGGAAAGTGGGAACCACATCAGACCATTGCTACTATTTCCAATGCTATGGATATTAGCCGTCCTAATAACTGGCCACGTGTGGAGGCTTTATGCTTCTTAATGGGCTGGTCATTAAGTGACTTTGACTATGGATCAGTATCTGATGAACTGACCAAAGAGAATATGAAGGCTCTCTATCTCAAGACAGGTTATGTTCTTGAGCCTCATGCTTCTGTAGCTCATAAAGTTTTATCTGAGCACTTAAAAGCAGGTGAGGTAGGTATTTTCTTAGGTACTGCCCATCCTGCTAAGTTTAAGCAAGAGGTTGATGCTACCTTAGGTATTGATCTGCCATTGCCTAAAGCCTTAGCCGAGCGCATTGCTCTTGATAAGCAAAAGGAGCTGATGGCAGCTGATTTTGCTACTTTAAAAGAGTATATGTTAGATAAGTTGAAGCTAGCTCAATAGCATTAAAAGAGGCCCTAAGCATCAAGCTTAAGGGCCTTTTTTGTGCCTATGTGTTACAATTTTATAGGTTTTTTGGTTTTTTAAAGGAAGTTTGGGCATGATCAAGGTTCTTTTTGTCTGTCACGGCAATATTTGTCGCTCTCCTATGGCAGAGTTCTTATTTAAAAAAATGGTCGCTGATAAGGGAAAGGCCAAGCTCTTTGAAATTGCTTCTGCTGCTACCTCTCAAGAGGAAATTGGCAATGGTGTCTATCCTCCTGTATTAGCTTTGCTTGATAAGCTTGGCATTAATGCTCGTGCTAAAAAGGCTCGCCAAATTACTAAAAAGGATTTTGATGTTTATGACTTTATTATTGTCATGGATAATAAAAATTTAAGAAATTTAGATCTTATGTTCCATGGCTATGGTGAAGAAAAAGTGCACAAGTGCTTGGATTTTTCCAGCCGTATTGGCTGTGATATTGCCGATCCTTGGTATACCCGTGACTTTGAGGCAACCTATAAAGACTTAATGGAAGGTTTAAGTGCCTTTTATGAAACCCTAGTTGAAAATGCTATGGTATAGATTTAGAGCTATTAATATCTATTGCTCCAGCACAGTTGGCTTATCTGTCGTTTTCGTGCTGTGCGTGCTTTTTATGGCTTTATACGTACAAACAAATGTAAGCTCACTTAATGCGCAGAGAAAGCTTACTAATGCTACTAATAGCTTAAATGTTAGCTATCAGCGTTTAGCTTCAGGTTTGCGCATTAACTCCTCCAAAGACGATGCTGCTGGTCTCCAGATTTCTGATCGTTTAACTTCCCAGATTAACGGCCTCAATCAAGGCAATCGCAACACCAACGATGGTATTGCCTTAGCTCAGACCATTGAAGGAGCTTTAGACGAAACAACTAATATGCTCCAGCGTATTCGTGTCTTAGCTGTTCAATCTGCCAACGGTACCAATACCGCCGAAGATCGCAAGGCTATTGATGAGGAAGTAAAGAGTCTTTCCAAGGAAATCAACCGTATTGCTCACCAAACTACCTTCGCAGGTAAGTTAATCTTAGACGGTGCTGGTACTGCTGATAAGACTTTAATTCCAGAAGCAGGTGCTGCTAATGAAGGTACCTTAGTATTCCAAGTAGGTGCCAATAAGGGTGATACTATTAATCTTAACTGGAGCCAAGCTTTTGACCTTTCTGGTATTGCCTCCATTGCCAAATTTAAAGCAGCTGACAAAACCATTGGTCTAACTAAAGTTAAAGATGATCAAGGCAATGATATCTTAGCTTGGGCGTATCATCTGTTGAGATGGCAAATGCTACCTTAGCTAATATCGATGCCTTTATTCAGGCTGTTGACTCTAAGCGCTCTGAGCTTGGTGCTTTACAAAACCGTATGGAATCAGCCATTCGTAACCAAGCTAACGTAGCTGAAAATGAGTCTGATGCTCGTAGCCGTATCCGTGATACTGATTTTGCTTCTGAGACTGCTGCTTTAACTCAAAACAATATCATCCAGCAGGCCTCTCAGTCTGTTTTAGCTCAAGCTAATCAGCGTCCAACTATCGCTTTGAGCCTCTTAGGCGGTTAATCTACTATAGAATCTCTCTTTGTTAATTAAAGGCGGGACAGTTGTTCCCTCCTTTTTGCTCTTAGCTTACATAAGGGTTAGAGTGCTTTTCTTGAGCAATAGTAGTATCGCCCATATGACCGCAAAAGACATCGGTATGCTCTGGGAGAGTAAAGAGCTTAGTCTTAATGGAGGTCATCAGATCAGCAAAGTTGCCACGAGGAAAATCAGTGCGACCTACTGAGCCTGGAAAGAGAGTATCACCAACAATGACAAAATTCTCTTGTGCGCAGTAGTAGCATACACCGCCAGGGGTATGACCTGGAGTGTGGAGTACTTTAAAGCTGGCATCATCGAAGAGTTTAAGCTCTTCACCATCACCAACATACTCGCACTCAAAAGATCCTGAATTGGCAATGCCAAACATTTGAGCTTGCTCATCTAAAGTAGTTAATAAGAATGCATCATCGCGGTGTGGGCCGTAGACTTTAACGTGAGGGTAATGTAAGAGTAAATCCTTAGTGCCACCGACATGGTCTAAATGACCATGAGTTAATAAAATGGCTTTGAGCTTGAGCTCTTGTTGCTCTAATACTGAAATAATTAACGATGCATCACCACCTGGATCGACTACTACAGCATCGTTGGTCTCTTGGTGGGCGAGGATACGGCAATCTTGAGCAAAAGGTGTGACTTGGAGAGTCATAATATCGAGCATAGCTCAAACTCCTATAACAGTGCGGAAGAAAAGTGCTGTCATATTTTAGCAAAAAATAGCTTTTTAATAAGTTGTGATAAATCTCACAATCTAGAAAAGTACACTATTTTGACTTAACTTTGATTAAGTCCTTTAGTTTGGTTAATGTAGTGCTTAGCTTAATAGTAGCTGTTGAGTTAAGAGTTTAATTACATCAGTTAACTTAGCCTATAAGCTTGGGATTGCTATCATCAATGCTTATAAATAAGAGCTTTTATTGATAATTTTAGATGTATTTAGTTGAGTGCTCTTGAGGATAATAGGATGTATTTTCCTAGATATAGGATAATATTTATCAGGAACTTGAGTTCTCTATAGTCATAAGGATCACTAACACCGCAGCCCCCTAGGCTTTAACAGGTTGATCTCGCCTGGCCTGTCAAACTCTTAAAGAGCCTAGTTTCTTTGTGACCAATGTCAAAGCGGCGCCCTCTATTATGCTGTCTTTTGTGAGGGAAATTCTTTGCCGCTGTGGGCCGTGTCAACGCCTCTAATTGTGATAACTCAATGGTATAGCTGACCATTGCAGCTGGGGCTTAGGCTTTATGCCTCAGTGGTAGACGTTATCTTAGTTAGCTTCCAAAAGTCTGAACTCTAACTTAGCAAGTAATACCAAGCGCAGTTAGCATCAGAAATTTCTTCTTTTAATCTTTGCCCCTGGTAGCTTGCTTAAGCTTGAGGTACTCATTGTGTCTTTTGTGTGTAAGCTCTTTTTTATCTGTCACCATTATTACCTAGCTAGTAGTTGTGGTTTCAAGATAGCAGGGCTATTGAATGATAATCTCAGCTTTAAGTAGCACCAAGCATTCTTGGTCTTGCTTGCTTACCAACTTGCTTTCACAACAAGGAGGTTTAAGTATGAGCAAGATGATTAAAAAACCATTAGTGCGCTCTATTAAAGAGCAGCGCAATTTAGGAGTACAAAGTAAAAACTGTAGCGCCGTAGTAGGTAATTCCTCTTTGGTAGCTCCTCACGTCAAAACTAAACAATATAAAGAGCAGGTCAAAACGGCTCTGGGCACTCCTAAAGCACCTCTTAGTGCTAAAGAGAATGTGCTAGAAAATACTATTCCTAATATCGTTTCTACTGATCATAAAGAGGCGGTATTAAACGTTAGAGACAACACTGTCAGCTCTCATAAAAAAAGTGCGCTTCAGTCGGCTGCTGTGGTGGTAGGAGGCGCTGCCTCTAAGGTTGCTAACAAAGCGGCAACAGCCGCTAAAAACACTGCGCTTAAGGCTGCTGCTGTAGCCCCAGCTCCTGTTAAAAAGCTGGCGCAACGAACTTTTTCGGCCCAGATCGTCCACACCTTAGCGCTATTTCTTCCTTTGTTTATGGGACAGTTAGCCGCTACCTCGATGGGTGTAGTTGATACTGTAATGGCGGGTGCTGCGGGCACCTTAGAGCTCTCTGGCGTAGCTATTGGTAGCTCTATTTTCTGGCCGTCAGAATTATTTGTGGTGGGCATGGCTTTAGCCATTCACCCTTTAATTGCCAACTTAGTAGGTAATGGTCAATTACATAAAGTTGCCTTGCGTATGCAGATTGCTACTATCTGCACCTTAGCTTGTGCCTCTTTAATTGGCTTCATTATTATGTTGGTTCCTTTGGTCTATCGCATGTTCCCTGCTGTAGATCAGAGTATGGTCAATATTGGCCAAGGTTATTTAATTGCCGTAGGCTTGGCTATGCCAGGCTTTGCGCTCTTTAATGTCTTACGTGCTTATTGGGAGGGTTTAGGTAAAACTGGTCCTACTTTGATGTTCGGTTGTTTGGCTCTGGTGCTGAATATTCCGCTCAATTACATCTTTATTTTCGGCCATTTAGGTATGCCTGCTTTAGGCGGTATGGGGTGCGGTGTTGCTACTGCCTTGTCTATTTACTTAACTGTAATGGGCATGCTCTTTTATGTAAAAAAGAGCCCAAGCTTTGCCTCAGTACGCATCTTTGAGCGCTATGAGCCTATGAAGTGGGCACAGTGCTGGTCTTTTTTAAAGCTCGCTTTGCCTTTAGGTATTGCAGGCATGATTGAGACTTTGTGCTTCTCCTTAGTTGCTATTTTGCTCTCTCCTTTTGGTCCTGTAGTTGTCGCTAGCCATACCATTGCAATGAATGTCTCTGGTCTGCTTGCCATTGTTCCTATTGCGTTGAGTTCTACTGCATCTATTGAAGTAGGCGAGGCTATGGGTACTAATAGCTGGCCCCATGCCCGTAAGAGAGCATTAAGTGCAGTGAGTTTAGCGGTAGGCTTTTATGTTATTGGTGCGAGTGTGCTCTTTTTTATGGGAGAGCAAATTGCCTCTTTATACTCTACTGATGAGGAGGTCTTGTTGTTAGCTCCAGTCTTAATGATGTATTGCGTAGTGTTCTTCTTTCCTGAGACCTTACAAGTGATGGCAATTGGTATCTTGCGTGGCTTTAAAGACTCACGAACTATCTTCTTAGTTACTATTGTGGCTTATTGGATAGTGGGCATGCCTATTGGCTATTCCTTAGGTTATGGCTATTTAGGAGATGCTCTTGAAGGTGCTGAGGGCTTTTGGTTGGGCTTTATCTTCTCACTTACTTGCGCCAGTGTGCTCTTAGGTGGTCGTTTGCTCTACTTATTCATCAAGGAAAAGAATCCAGATACTATTGCTCGCTCATTCTAACTATTTAGCTTAGGTAGACCTCTTTATATGAGGTCAAGTAGGCCCTGTTTCTCACGAAGCAGGGCTTTTTTAATTAAGAGCGCTTGTATCGCTGCGTCAGTTCTTGCTTAACCTCACCAATAAGAGCTACTGCTATATCACTAAGTGAGCTGCTGGCATCGCTTTGTTGTGCGCTGTGCGCATGGCGGGCTAGTGCAGACTCTAAGATAGCGCTATCGAGCTTGGTATGAGCATGAGCAAAGGTATCAGGATCTAGGCTAATATGGATTTTAGGCAAATGCTCTTGCCATGAAGGGGGAATGCTGATCTTATGGGCTCTAGAGGGGGCATTGTGATGCTCTTGTGCTTGATGAGCAAAGTACTCTGAGGCGCTCTGATGACGAGGACTTTGAGGGGTAGAGTTTTGCAGCAGATCGCTAATAAGACCTATTACTTTGAGGCTCTTATGAACAGCTCGCTCGCCTTGGCTCTTATTAGGGGTATGATCCTCTTGCGTGTAGAAAGTCATGCCTAATTTAGCACTTAGTTGCTCAATAGCCTCAGCAGAGTGCTCTAAGGAGCGACTTAAGCATTTTTTAAGCCCTGCAGAGGGCTTTTGTCCAGTCCATTTTTCGTATTCTGAGGAGCATTGGGCAGCAGTGGTAAATAAATTAGCAAGACTGACAATGCCAGCTTTCTGAGAGCCAAAGATATCCTCTGAGAGCTCTTGAGCCCGCAAAAAGGGATCGCGAGCTCGCTTATGATTGGTATTAATGCGAGAAATGGCCTGATCTAGTGCACTAGGATCATCAAAGACTACTTTAAGACAGCCTTTGATAAAATCAGATTTTTGGAAGATGGAGTAGAAAGGAATAATAGTGAGAATAAGATTGTCGACCTGACGTGAAGTTTCTACCCCTTCAATACACCAATTAACAAAGTGCTCACAATTGCGGGTGAGCAAATTATAGTGCTTCTCTCCCAGACGCATCATGCCTCGTGATACTGCCTGAAATCCTCGATAGGGGGCATTAGGATGTTCGCGAATATAGATTTCATTTCCTTGAGCAAAGTCTTCAAGAGAAACAATGCCTACCCCATCGTGTAAGAGGTACTCAAGGACATTGCCATCACCTAAATAGAGTCCATGATGGGTATAGCCCAAGCGGGGAGCTATTACATGTGCGCCTATGCTTAGTAAAGGATTAATATTGCCCATAAGATCCTCGATAAGACTAAATTACCTATAAATAGTTTAGCTTATGTGGGACAGCTAATGTATTAAAAAGCGCAAAGCTTAGGAGCGTATAAGAGCAAAAGGCACTCAAGAGATGAGTGCCTTAATAAGAGAGCTTAGTTAACTAAGATTTCAAAGCCCTTTAAGTAGAAAGTCTCAGGACAAGGAAGAGCTACAATATGGTCGATATCTTGGCGTAAGGTGGTAACGATTTGCGCATCGACTTTAGCATCTAAAGCAGCATCAGCAATGATCTTTTGGAAAAGATCTTCGGTCATCAATCCTGAGCAGGAGAAGGTTAGTAAACGACCACCAGGACGCACTAATTGCATACCCAGACGATTGATATCTTGATAGCCACGACAAGCTGAGGCCAAGTTGCTCTTGGATTCAGCAAACTTAGGCGGATCTAAGATCACAATATCAAACTTAGTGCCCTTAGCTACCTCACGGCGTAAATACTCAAAGACATCTTGCTTGATGAACTTACAACGACCTGGATCTAAGTGATTGTGTACTACACCTTCACGTGCGGCATTGAGCGCGTTTTCTGAGACATCAACATTGTAAACTGCTTGGGCACCGCCTTTAAGCGCCAAGAGACCAAAACCGCCTGTATAAGAGAAGCAGTTTAAGACGCTTGGACCTGTTTTACCATCAGCGCTTAAGGTCTTTAAGGTACGGCATAACTCATAGGTGTGGTAGCGGCTTTGTCTTTGATCTAAATAGCCACCAGTTTTGTGGCCTTTTTTCACATCAATAGGGATTTCTACTAAACCACGCTCTAGAACAAAGAGAGTATCTGCAATAGCCTCATCAAGCTCAATGTACTCACCTGGGGCACCAATGCGCTCGACCTTAGTAATTTGTACTGAGTCTTGTAAGGCATTGCCTTGACCGTCTTTGAGGTTATAGGCCTTGCTTAAGTTATTAGGATCAATTAAGCCCGCACGTAGTGGTAAATTTTCCTTGCGACGGGACTTGGCATCAGAGCGTTCATATAAATAGCAATCAGGATTGAGCTCATGTAGAGCTTTGAAGATATGATCGTATAAAGCTTCCATGCCAGCACTAGAAAGAGCAGCACAAATAATATTATTGAAGCGATCTACTACTAAGCCAGGGAGAAAATCACCTTCGGCTGCTACGAGGCGAATGCCGTGGTCTTGGCGTGCTACTAAAGGAGCACGACGGGCAATAGCTTCTTGAATACGCTGCTTAACAAATTGATAATCAATAATATCAGCTTCGTTAAAGGAGATAGCACGTAAAACAATTTGCGAGCTAGGAGAGTAGTGGGCATAGCATAAGAATTGACCAGTGCTGCTTACTACCTTACACAAAGTACCTGACTTAACTTTGCTCTGCTCGATAGTCTCATTGCTTTGTGAGTCCTTCACTAAAGCAATAGCCTTAGAGAAGATCCAAGGATGGCGACGTAATAAAGACTTTTCACGGCCAGGTTGTAGTTCAAAGGTAATCATAGGCAAAAAACCAGCTAGCTCCAGATAAAAACAAGGTATTAAGGAGGGCAATTATACAAAAAAACCGCCCGCCCCCAGCCATAAATTTCCGTAAACTTCATATTTCAAAACTAGAGCTTAGTAATAGCACCTTAGCGACGTTAACGATCCTCAATATTAGCGCAAAAGGCAGAACTGTCTCTTATACTGCCTATAGGGAGCAAGGCAAGCTAAATGTCAGCGCCTCATACTATCGATCAATCAAGACCCCTCCATCAAGATCATGCTAATAAGATAGAGCACAGTACTTTGATTCTATTTAGATAAGCAAGGCAAGCTAAAGAGTAGTCTGTTAATTGCTCTTGTAGAGGAGATAAACAGCAAAGCTTTCTTGTTTGCTATCTTACAATTAAGCTCTTGGCAATTTTCATACAATGGTATTAAGGGTTCAATATTGTATGGCTCATATAGGTATTAATTAATAAGGCCCTAATTTAGGTCTATGCTTTTTGGGCTAGTATAGTAGTAGTGAGCTCTAGCGCTTGCTTATCGCAAGATAGGCATGCATCTATAATACGCTATCAAAGAAAGATTAGTAGGGAGCGGGCGTAATGAGCTTTGAAGCATTGTGGTTGGTATTTAATCTCTAATAAGGGTATTTATTATGAAGAAGAATCAAGTCATTAAGTATGGAGTAGTCGTAGCACTGCTCTTGTCCTTATTAGGCTATGGTTTTTACAGTGCCAATAAGGTGGAAGCTCCTACCTATATGAGTGCTAAGCCAAGTATTAGAGATATTGAGCATAAGGTCTATGCTACAGGAACTATTGCAGGCAAGGTCTCAGTGGATGTTGGTGCCCAGGTTTCTGGTCAGATTAAAAAGCTCTATGTAGTTAAAGGCGACAAGGTCAAAGCAGGTGATTTATTATGTGAAATCGATCCTGAGATTCAAGAGAATAATTTACGACGTGCTCAAGCTGAGCAAAGCTTGATTGCTGCACAAATGCGCTCTAAGAAAGCCCAGATCACTATGCTCAAGGCAGAAAACACCCGTCAGCAAAATCTGCTTAAAAAAGATGCTACCTCCAAGCAAAGCGCCCAACAGGCATTTGCTCAATATGAAATGGCGCTAGCAGACTTAGATGCCCTCAATGCTCAATATGAGCAAGCTAAGATTTCCGTAGATGATGCTACTACTAATTTAGGCTACACCAAGATCGTAGCTCCGATGGATGGTACGATTTACGCCATTTTGGTAGAAGAGGGACAAACCGTTAATGCTAATCAAACTACTCCTACCTTGGTACGTTTAGCTGATTTAGAGACTATGACTGTAGAGGCAGAAATATCAGAGGCTGATGTTGTTAAAGTAAAACCTGACATGGATTGTCGTTTTACCATTATGGGATTACCTAATAGGTACTTTAATGCCAAGCTGCGCTCTATCGATCCAGCCCCTGCATCTGCGGAGAATAGCTCTACAGGTAGCGCAGGAGGCAATGCTAATAGTGAGGCGATTTACTACAATGCTCTATTAGATGTTGATAATAAAGAAGGCATTTTACGTATAGACATGACAGCTGAAGTAGAAATTACCATTGCTTCAGCCTTTCAAGCTAAGGCTATTCCTATTGCTGCTATTAAAAATGAAACAGCAGATAATCAAGCTACAGTCTACCAACTTATTGAGGGGCAAGTAGTGCCTCAGACTATTAAGGTAGGCGTAAGAGACGACCAATATGTTGAAGTGCTAAGCAGTGACTTTGACATTGAGATTCCTTTAGTGATTGGTGATGATGTGGCTACAGCGGCCTCCTCTGCCTCTGCTATGCGCAGAGGTCCTCGTATGTTTTAAAGTCTCATCTTAATTAAGGAGTAAGCTACATGTCTGAGAGGGTATTGCTCGAGTTACATCAAGTGCGCCGCTCCTATCAGTCAGGAGCTACTGAGGTTGAAGTTCTTCATGGCATTGATCTTAAGTTTCATGCTGGAGAGATGGTAGCTATTATTGGCCCATCAGGATCAGGCAAGTCAACCTTGATGAACATTATTGGCTGTTTAGATAATCCTAGTTCTGGCTCTTATCAAGTTATGGGGCAAGATACTTTGCATATGAGCGCCGATGAGCTAGCAGCTTTAAGACGTGATTTCTTTGGCTTTATCTTCCAGCGTTATCACCTTTTAGGTCATTTATGTGCTCGTGAGAATGTGCAAGTACCTGCTGTGTATGCTGGCGTGCGTAAGGGTAAAAGAGATGAGCGCTCTTACGAACTTTTGAGTAAATTAGGATTACAAGAGCGTACTGAATATAAGCCAGCTCAACTCTCAGGTGGTCAGCAACAGCGTGTATCCATTGCGCGTGCCTTAATGAATGGTGGCCAGATCATTTTAGCTGATGAGCCTACAGGTGCTTTAGATACTAAGTCGGGCCAAGAGGTCATGCGCACTTTACAAGAGCTCAATGCCCAAGGTCATACAGTCATTATTGTCACTCATGATCCTCGAATTGCCGCTTGTGCTAGGAGAGTAATTGCTATTGAAGATGGCGCTATTAAGTCAGATACCATTAATGAGGAGGTTGGCTTTCATAGCATTAAGAGTGATGACTGTGGCCAGACCTTGGTACAAAATCAATGGTCTCATAGCTTTAGCTCTTATGTTGATCGTTTTAAAGAAGCCTTTGTGATGGCATATCGTGCCATGCTCTCTAATCGTATGCGTACCCTGCTCACTATGCTAGGTATCATTATTGGTATTATGGCTGTAGTGTCAGTAGTAGCTTTAGCTCGTGGCGCTTCGGATAAGATTATTGCCAACATTGCTGCTATGGGTACTAATACCATTACTATCTATCCAGGACAGAGAATGGGTGATGTTAGATCTGGTAGGGTGCGCTCACTTACCCCTCGTGATTTAGTTGCCTTGCAAGGACAGCCTTTTGTTGATTCGGTATCTGCATCAGTACAGACTAATGCTTTACTCCGTCGAGGATCTCAAGAATCTAATGCTACTACTCAAGGCGTTTCTATAGATTTATTTAGAGTCTATGGTCTTAAGGTTAAAGAAGGTCGTATCTTCTCAGAGCAAGAGCTATCTAATAGGGCTCAAGTAGGTGTAATTGACCATAATGCAGCCAAGCTTTTCTTCCCTACAGAAAGTCCTTTAGGGAAAAATCTTATTGTAGGTAATATTTCAGTAAGAGTAATTGGCGTTTTAGAAAAGTCTGACTCTTTTGTCATTCGTGGGGAGCAGCCTAATGTCTTTATGCCTTATACCGCAGTGATGACCCGTCTCATTAACCAAAATTACTTATCCTCAATAGTAGTGCGTATTAAAGAAGGCTTTGCTACTCCTGTAGCTGAGAGCTCAATTAAATCATTATTAGTCTCCCGTCATGGTCGACAAGACTTCTTTATGCAATCGTCCGATACCATTATGAAGTCCATTGAAAGTGCCACAGCAACCTTTACTATGATGATTTCTGCTATAGCAGTGATCTCTTTGGTCGTAGGAGGTATTGGTGTCATGAATATCATGCTCGTTTCTGTGACGGAGCGTACTCGTGAAATTGGTATTCGTATGGCTGTAGGTGCTCGGCAGGCAGATATCTTGTCGCAATTTTTAATTGAAGCGGTAATGGTATGTATGTTAGGAGGACTTTTAGGGGTGGTGCTCTCTTATATAGTAGGACAGGTTATTATGCACTTTGTGCCAAGTATTACCTTGTCTTACTCACTGTACTCCATTGTTGCTGCGGTAGTTACTTCTTCAATAATTGGCATTGCCTTTGGCTTTATGCCTGCTCGCTCTGCCTCACGTTTAAATCCAATTGAAGCCTTAGCCCGCGAGTAATTAAAGATCTTGCTAGCTCATCAGGAAACAATAGGGCAGCTATGATACATAGCTAAGAGCTAGCATTTCTTAATTGTAGTTTGTCAGAGAACAACAGTTACTTTAATGGATGAGCAATATGGCGTTGTTTAGGGGGTAGAGGACTTTAAGCCTTGCTAAGACTATATACAGCTTAAGAAGGGAGTAGTGCTTACTTGCTCATTAGTAAAGAGTAGTGAAGTGTAGGTACATAGTTAATAGCTGGCATCTATGTAGGGCAGCATATGGTATATAGCTAAGAGCTAAGAGCGCTTAATAGAGCAGTAGTAGGTATGGCATTGTTTAGGAGGGAGCTTTCTTTAGTATTAAGTGGGCAAGGCTAAGACTATATACAGCTTTAAGAAGGGAATAGGTGCTTGCTTGTTCATTATGTCTTAGTAGGAAAGTGTAGGTACTTAAGCTAAGAGCGCTTAATAGAGCAGTAGTAGGTATGGCATTGTTTAGGAGGGAGTTTTCTTTAGTATTAAGTTGGCAAGGCTAAGACAGAAAGGCGCTATAGTATTGAGCTTAAATCCTTGCTAAGACTATATACAGCTTAAGAAGGGAATAGGTGCTTGCTAGCTTATTAGGACAAGAGTATAGCAGCTTGATATATCTTTAAGAGATAGCCGTGCTCAATGGGCTGAGATAGCATTGTGTTGTTTAGATAGAGCAATATATAGTGATCTTACAAGCAGGCGATCAGGTGCTTGATATTAGAAATATCTTGTAGTTTGTAGAATAGGGTAGAGTTTACTGACAAGATGGGGCGCGGGCGCTATTAAAGCTCTAAGAGAAAGAGGCGATAATGATATATGTGTAGCTTTCTTCTTGGGCTGGCATTATTGTAAGTACAATAGTTTAGAATTAAGAGATGAGCTTTAAGAGCGTGCTGCTCTTAAGGGTTGTTTTTGTTTGCACAAAGGAGCATGTGGGAATGCAAAAAGGTGATGTAAAAGCTTTAGAAGCTAAGATTAAAGATGACGCTCTTTTAAGTACTTTTATTGATTTAGTATCTTTCGATACCAGAGCTGACTTTACTAGTCAGGATAAGCCTTCTAGCATTGGTCAATTACGCTTAGGAGCTCGCTTATTAAATTTGCTATCCAATCTTAAGCTCAAGCCTATCCAGACTAAAGAAGGCGTGATTATTACTAAGATTCCTGCCACTGTAGGTTATGAGCATCGTGAGCGCTTATGTCTGTTAGCTCACTTGGACACTGCTCCTGATGCCTCTGGTGAAAATGTCAAGCCATCGTTAGTTACTAACTATTTAGGTGATGGTATTGAGCTGCAATCAGGCGATATTATCGATCACAGTATTTCTCCTGAGCTAGCTAACCATTTAGGTGAAGATATTGTAGTTACTGATGGTACTACTTTGTTAGGTGGTGATGATAAGGCTGGTATTGCAGTTTTAATGCACTTAGTTGAGCGCTTAGCTGACGATCGCATTGTGCATGGACCTATTACTATTGTCTTTTCTGTTGACGAGGAAATCGGTCGTTCTACCAAGTACTTAGATCTTGATGTTATTGACTGTGACTTTGCTGTAACTGTTGATGGCTGTGAGCGTGGTGAGTTAGATATTGCTACCTTTAATGCTGAAGGTGCCAAGATTATCTTTAAGGGTAAGGTAGTACACACTGCTGTTGCCTATGGCAAGCTTAAGAATGCCTTAAAGATGATGTCTGACTTTATCTCTATGCTTCCTGAAAATGAAGCTCCTGAGACGACCAAAGAGCGCCAAGGCTTTTATCATGTTCATGATGTTATGGGTAATGTTGAGCAAGCTGAGCTCATGATGATCTTGCGTGACTTTGAAAAGGATGGTTTGGAAGCTCGTCATCACTTTATTGAGTCTTTAGTCGATGAGATCAATGCTAAGTATGGCATTAACTCTTGCGAAGCTATCTTTGTTAAGCAGTATGAGAACATGGAAAGCGTGCTTAAGGAGCATCCAAAGATTGTTAACTATTGTCGTGATGCTTTTGCTCGTGCCAATATTAAGCTGAGCGAGATGTATGTGCGTGGTGGTACTGATGGTGCTAATTTAAGCTGCCGTGGTTTACCTTGTCCTAATATCTTTGCAGGTCCATTAAATTGCCATGGCATTTACGAATGCTTACCTGTACCTTCCTTACACGCTAGTTTTGAGGTGGTGAAAGCCCTAGTAGAATTAGTAGCTTTAGGCGAAGATGCCTCCCGTCAAGACGACTAGTATTAATCATCCCTCTAGAGATAAGAAGGGCTATATGAGCAAGATAAGTTAGGGCAATTTTATGGCAAAGATTTTTTTAACAGGTGCCTCAGGTCAATTAGGCTGTGAAGTGGAGCTTGCTTTGCTTCAGCAGGGGCATACAGTCGTTTCAACTAACCATAGAACTTTGGATATTACCAATGCAGATATGGTAATGAGTGCTATTTGTGAAAGTAATGCTCAGGTAGTGATTAATGCTGCTGCTTATACCAATGTTGAAAAGTCAGAGGAAGAGCCTTCTTTAGCAGTCAATGTTAATGCTTTGGGGCCTCTCAATATTGCCAAAGCTTGTCTTGCTTGCGATATTCCTTTGATTCATATTTCTACTGACTATGTGTTCTCTGATAGTAAAAACAAAGAGCATTTAGAAAGTGATGATACCAAGGTAGAGTGTGAATATGGTCGCTCTAAGCTTGAAGGCGAAAGCTTTATTATCAATTCAGGCTGTAAACACTTAATTGTACGTACTTCTTGGCTCTTTGGCTGCTTTGGTCGTAATTTCGTCAAAATTATTGTGTCTATGGCTAAAGAGCGTACTTCTTTAGCGGTAGTTGGCGATCAGCTGGGCAATCCTACTCCAGCTCAGCCTTTAGTTCAATGTTTGGTTACTATGGCGCAAAGAGTAATTGATGATAAGGACTTTAATGAATGGGGTATTTATCACTATTGTGGTTATGAGCCTACCACTTGGGATAACTTTGCGCGCAGCATCTTTGCTAAAGCCTATGAAATGGGTATGTTAGATCATGAGGTTATGGTCAAGACAGTTACTAGCCAAGAGTTTAAAAGCCGTGCTAAGCGCCCAAGTGATAGTCGCCTCAATTGCGATAAAGTAGCTGCTGTCTTTAATGTGCAATTGCCTTATTGGGAAGACTATTTGCCATCAGTGCTTCATGCTTTTGCTCGAGAGATGCAAGGTTTTACTCCTGTTGAAAACTATGATCACACCATAAGTGTGATAGATAGGGCGACAAGCATTGAAGAGCTTGAGGCGCTAGTAGCAAAGCAAGATAGTGATTGACAACAATGGCCTGATATCAGGCCATTTTCTTTGGTGCTAAGGCTTAACTAAGCTTAAGTATTCGATAATGCTTTATGTAATCATATTAACAGGAGTATTAGATTATGAACAAAGGCTTTTCAGGCACCTTATTAGGCTTAAGTTGCTTATTAATTAGCTCTTGTGCTCTTAATGAAAGCTCCTATCACAATGATTTAGCCGTGCCTCATTCTTATGGACAAGTTGCAAGCTCAAAGGTAACTCCTAGCGCTCAGATTTTGCCTCTCGATTTTTATCGTAGCTATGGAGATCTTAAGCTGAATGCTCTTATCGAGCGTGCTTTAGCCTACAACCACGACATTAACAGTGCGTACCTTAATTTAAAGCAAGCGCAAGTTGACTATGCATTAGCTAATAGTGCCTTGCATCCTACAGGTACGGCTTCACTGTCTTCTAAAGTCAGCAAAGATTTGAGTACTAGTTCTGATTCAGTACGCTCATCGGGAGCTTCACTAGGTATTTCCTATGAGCTGGATTTATTCGGGCGTTTGGATGCAGCTAGCAAAGTAGGTCTAGAGCAATTTACCGCTAGTGCCTATGACTATCAGGCCATGCGCTTAGCTGTGATTAAAAGCACTAGTGAGTACTATTGGAATTATGCTTATGCCCAAGAAGCACTAGATCTTGCCCAAGAGCAATTAGATGCTTCTTATAAGCGCTTAAAGCTTATTAAAGAAAAGCAATTACAAGGTGCATCTGATGGCCTAGAGTATGATCAAGCTCTAGTTAATCATAAGAATGTAGAGCAAGCTCTCTATCAAAAGAGCTATGAGCTGACTAGTGCGCAAAATGCCTTGAGCACCATATTAGGCTATTTTAGCGAGCATGACTTATCCTCAGAGGTAGCTGACCAAGCATTAGAAAGTACTATTTGCCCTCAAGTTCCTGTTAGCTTACCAGCTAACTTACTAAAGCAACGTCCTGACTTAATGGCTTATGAAGCACGAGTGAGAGCTGCCTTTGCTAAAGTTGATGAGGCACAAGCTAGCTTTTATCCGAGCTTTAACTTAAATGCTTCGCTTTCTAGTGGCTCAGTATCTACTTTAGCGCGCTTTTTAAGTGATCCTATAGGCGCTTTAGGTGCTGCCATTACTTTCCCTTTTATTAATTACAATCAGTTGTCCTTACAAGAGGAAAGCTCCTTAATTGCTCGAGATAGAGCGAAGCTAGACTTTGCCAATGGTTTTAGACAGGCCGTCCAAGAGGTCAGCGATAGTCTTAATAATCTGCACTATCAAGAGCAGCTGATTGAGAGCACTCATCATGAGTATCAATTGACTGTCAAAAACTATGAGCGCTATGCCGAGCGCTATCGCTATGGCAGCGCCTCCTTATCCGAGCTTTTAGATGCCTCTGATAGTCTACGCAGTGCTCAAAATAAACTGCTTCAAGCTAAGCTTAAGCTTTTAAGTGCCTCTATGACTCTTATGGTCGCTATGGGCGGTAGCTATCACAACAATCCAGAGCAAGTACTAGATCAGGCACAAGCTACTAGTGCGCTTATAGATAAGAGCTAGTTGTTTACAAGAACAATTAACAGCTCAAGCCACTGCTTCTTCTATAGAGCATTCATTACTTAATTTCAGTATTGCACTTAATAATTCATCTGCTCAAGCTGCTATTAGCTAAGTGTTGACTTAAAGCTGTGAGATATATCGAGCTTTGTATGACTATCTATAGTACAGAAAATTTTTGATGAACTGATGGTAAGGGGAATGAATAGGGGATGGGGTGCAAAATGAGCAAAATTGTGCGTGCTAGTACTGCAAAACTATGCAAAAAATTAAATTTAGGTTAGACGGCAAGAATTGCCGAAGTAGCTTTACTATACACAAAGTATAATTTGTGTGTATTAGGGTAAAAACCTGTGCGCAAAAGTAGCGCAATGACACAAAAATTTATCAAGTTTGATCCAAAAGGAAGCTTTGTTTGCTGAAACATGCACTGGATCACAAAAAAAGATGCAAATAAAATTAAAGAATTTGGGAACTTTTTAAAACCTGATAAATATGCTGTTTATCGGCGTTAGCGATGGCTAATTTCTGCTTAGATAACGTTTCATTTAAACGGTTGTCGTACAAGATAACTGAGTAAATTTGCAACAAAATTCATCACTAGCTTAAAACTTAAAAAACCGTGTAAAGCCTTTATTCATCTATATCCTAGCTCCAACATATAAGAAAACTTTTACATAAGAACGGAATATCTAGTGGCGTAAAATGTCATAAATGGCAAAAATTCAAAAAGAAGTGATATAGTTATCCCAGCACAAAACATTAGTGCAGATTCTTTTTTAAAGATAATTTGGGATAGTAAAAATTATGAAGAAGTCTTTCTTAGCTTTAGCTGTTGCTGCTTTAGCTGCTACTTCAATTGCTTCTACCGCTTCCGCTGCTACCGTTTATGATAAGGACGGTACCTCTTTAGCTGTTTATGGCCGTGTTCAGTCCGTTTTATACTCTGACAAGGCTCAGTCTGATGCAGAGGACGCAGCTACCATCTCCTCTTCTGCTCGTCTTGGCGTTGACATGCGCTCCCAATTAACCTCTGGCGTTGCTGCTTTTGCTAAGGCCGAGTGGGAAGGTGCTAACGGTAATGGTCGTGCTGAGCTTGAGGGTGGCGATCACTTCTCTACTCGTTACTTATGGGTTGGCGTTGACTTCGGTCAGTTTGGTTCCGTAAAGGTAGGTAAGTTTGAGCCTGCTATCAAGTATGCTATTAGCCAGACCGATATTTTCGACGACTGGGGCTGCGCTGGCTTATCTGGTAACGATGATAAGCGTGAAGGCGTTGTTCAGTACCAGTGGTCTGGTTACGGTTTTGATGCTATTGCTTCTTACGTATTTGCTAAGAACGGTGAGCACATCGACGGCGCTTATGAGCTCAATAAAGAAGCTGCTGATATGGACAGCACTGTATCCTTAGCTTTAGGTTACACCTCTCCTGACGTAGTATTCGGTCCAATCGCTGTTCGTGCTGGTTATGAGCACGGTGAGTTTGCTGATACCACTGCCAATTTTGTTGGTGGTGCTAATGGCTACGCTTACGATTCTTATGACCAGTTCGCTGGTGGCTTATCTTGGGGTTCTTTAGATTTAGGCCCTTATGTTGCAGCCGTATATCAGCAGCGTGAGTTCTCCACCAAGGCTGTCGGCACTGGCACTGCATCTCCAGACTTAAAGGTTTCTGGCTACGAGTTTGCTGTTGGCTACTCCTTCGCTAACGGTATCACTGCACGTACTGGTTACAACACCAAGAAGTACGAGATCGACGGTGATGGCGAGGTTAAGGGTTCTAACGTTCCAGTATACGTAAACTACCAGATCAACCCACAGTTCAACGTATGGGGTGAGGCTTGCTTTGACGCTAGCTCCGACGTTGGTGCTAAGGACGTTATCGTTGACGAGAACGTATACTCCGCAGGTTTACGTTACGTATTCTAATTGCTGCCTAGCTTAAGCTAGGGGTAAGGCGCGCTGCGCCCAGCAATTACAGCAAGAATTTATAGCTAGGCTCTCTTTCTCTGAGCCTAGCTTTTACAGAGTACGATTATACAGGGCTAAACTGCCTAGCATTGCTCAGAATGCTTGCCGTCAGTACCTAGGTACTGAAATTTCTCTATCCCAACAAAGCTTGGTCATAGACCATGAGCAAGGGATGTAATTGAGCATCATAGGTATGTTTTAAGCCATCCTTGGCGCACATTGCGCGGCTACATGTTTTACCCTGTATTTTCTATGCTGTTATAAGTTCTTATGAAATAAAACAGACCACTAGGTCTGTTTTATTTTACCTACCAAGTTAGCTTTAGCTAACTTAGCTCCCTTCCTTTAATTATTTGCTACTTAGTGAGCAGATGGTCTTGTGTTTCTTCCCTCTCTAGTTGCGGTGTGCTAAATAGGGCACTGTAAGTCTTAATATAGCCTTTGACGCGTAGTCAGGTGTCAGCTCTAGCTGCTTAGTATGGATAAATTTGCTGTATCAGGTGCGTCAAAGGCTAGCTCTTGTTTTATAGTATGACTTATACATGCTTTGTTTAGTTTAAGTTTAAGGTCGTGGTGCCATGCATAAAATAGGCGCAATGCTAGCTAAGGTGGTGCTCTTAGGAGCTCTAGGCATTTTCGTGCTTAGTTTGCTAGGCAATGTGTTACTAAGCCTTGGGGGCTTTTACATTAATGTCTCATCTTCACTGCCTTATGGCTTATATAAGGTAGAGTATCGTCATGGCATTAGTCATTCGCTCTTTGGTCTTGAGGGTATTGTCGATGATACTTTAAGCTCTTTATTCGTGTTAAAGAACTCTAATGAGCATGGTGTAGTGCTCTCATCGCAAATAGTGGAGTTTAATTTACGTCCTGAGCGTGGTCAGTTAGTGTTGGCTTGTTTAAATAGCAAGCTCTCATCTTTTGCTTATGAGCGCAATTATATTGGTGCAGGTAAGTGTCCTGGAGGCTATGCTCCTGTAGGTAAAAGGGCTATGGCTTTAGAAGGTGATATTGTGGAAATCACCAGTCAAGGCGTATCGGTAAATGGCGTAGTTATACGCAATAGCAAGCTAGCAATAAGAGATAGCTTGGGCCGTCCTTTACCATCTTATGGAGCGGTAGGAAGCTCTTATGTTTTAGATAAAGATGAAGTGTTGCTGATCAATGAAAGAGCTAATAGTTTTGATGGGCGTTATTTTGGGCCTTTAAAGAGCTATGCCTTAATTGCCAAGCTCAAGCCTTATTGGATCTGGTAGCTGACAACTAAAAAAGCCTAAGCACTCTTCACTTTGCTTAGGCTTCTTAATTTCTTTTTAGCCTCTTCACATCCTGACAAGCAGGAGAGTAGGTATTACTTAACTAAGCTTAAAGCAGCCTCGTCAGCAACTAAAACTACGTTAGGGTGGAGCTGAAGTACAGATGCTGGAACTTCAGGAGTTACTGGACCCCAGAAGGACTTGTAGATAGCTTCTGCCTTGTCCTCACCAGAGGCAATTAATAATACCTGCTTGGCGTGCATAATGGAGCGAATGCCCATAGTGTAAGCCTGACGAGGTACGTCATCAATAGAGGCAAAGAAGCGCTTGTTGGCTTCAATGGTGCTCTCAGTTAAATCAACGCAATGGGTGTTCTTCTCAAAGGCAGAACCTGGCTCATTAAAGCCGATGTGACCATTGCGGCCAATGCCTAATAACTGAATATCGATGCCACCTAAGTCCTCGATAACCTTGTCGTAACGAGCGCACTCAGCAACGGCATCTGGGTTCTTGCCATCAGGAATGTTGATGTTCTCGCTCTTGATGTTGATGTGATCAAAGAAGTTGTGGTGCATGAAGTAAACGTAGCTCTGATCGCTTTCCTTGCCAAGACCACGATACTCGTCTAAGTTAACGCTCTTGACTTCAGAGAAGTCTAAGTCGCCCTTGTTGTACCACTCGATTAATTGCTTGTAAGTACCGATAGGGCTAGAACCAGTAGCTAAACCTAAAACGCAGTTTGGCTTGATAATAACTTGAGCAGAGATGATATTAGCAGCTTTACGGCTTAACTCCTGATAGTTATTAGCACGGTAAATACGCATGGCTTTCTCCTAAAGAAAATGGCGCAGTACAAGGCTTACGCACATCTTATCAACAAAAACACTAGGCTAAATAAGCTTTATCTTAGTTAGCCTAACAAAAAAATTAAGACTCTTTTAAGAGCTCTTCTTTTAAAGAAGGAAGACAAAAGTCAGAAAGTGCTTTACCTGTTTTATGTTTGGTATCAATGGCACTTTGTCCTAACTGTTTGCATAATTCAGTAAAAATCAAGTCGACGATAAAGAAGGCAGCTGTCTTAGAGTAAATCGAACCTGAATCAAGGCAGGTTTCACGGACAGCATAAAGTAATTTCTCATTAGCTAAGGAGCACAAAGGAGAGTCTTCTTGAGCAGTAATAGCAATGATCTTGGCTTGTTCTTCTTTAGCTAAAGATACGGCTTTAATAACCTCAGGGGTGGAGCCTGAGTTAGAAAAAGCGACCACAACATCTTTTTTGGTGAGCAAAGAGCACAACATGAGCATTTCGTGAGTGTCGGTAATGGCTCGTGCATCAATGCCAATGCGGTTGAATTTAAAAGCCGTGTCGAGAGCGACAAAACCGCTATTGCCTTTACCAATAAACAATACCTTACGGGCGTTAGAGAGCGCTTTAGCTATCTTATTTAAGCTCTGGTGTTCCACACTTTGTGCGGTTTGCACTATGGTTGAGGTCACAAGTTTGCATAGCTTAGTGACTGTTTCTTGTGAGCTCTCTTCATAGGAGATGTTAACGGGAATTAAATGACCTAAATCGCGACTCGGCCCAATTTCTTGAGCCAAAGCAATCTTAAAGGACTGCAGGGAATCATAGCCAAACTTACGCGCAAAGCGGGTAACGGTAGCATGAGATACTCCACAATTTTTGGCTATTTCTGAGATAGGAGCATTACAGACATCAAGGCCTTTTTCTTTGATATAGCGCCACAAAGCAAGATCAGCTTTGGTAAGCGAGCTTTTAGCTGCCTCTAATTTATCGAAAATACCCATGCCATAAGTCCCTTAAAACTAATGTTATAAGTTTTCATAAATTATAGCTCTTATTCTTGGAGTTTTTTTTCATAAAATTGTGCTTTTTTAAAAATTTGCTCTATATCACAAAGTTGACTTGATAAATATCGCATTGTTGCTCGTAGTGATCGGCAGTTAACTCAAGCTTTATCCAAGAGGGATATGCTCGGCATAAAGTAATAAGTTTTCATTATGCTTGTATACAAGTTTGAATCACGTTTTTTAAATACAAAACGTGATCAATAAGCCAAAAATTGCGACTACATCTAGGCCATTACATAAATTTAAAGCTGCGTCACATTTTTGCAAATAAAGTAAAAAATTGTCATCTTGCATACTAGTATGCAATGATAGGATCTCCTATACTAATAGACATACAAGCAACTACAGGTTGGTTGATAGATTTTCAGTATTGATGCGCAAGCAGCTATGCTTGGCATAAGTGGAGAATGAGCTATATGATGCACATGACTATGCGCTGGTTCGGCCCAGAGCAAGATAGCATTTCTTTAGAGAAGATTCGTCAGGTTCCAGGTATGGAAGGCGTTATTACTGCTCTTCACGAGATCCCAGCAGGTGTTGCTTGGACTTGCGAGCAGGTTGCTGAGCGTAAGGCTATTGTTGAAAAGGCTGGTCTTAAGCTATTAGGTATTGAGAGCATCAACGTCCATGAGGACATTAAGTATGGTGCAGCTACTCGCGATCAATACATCGAGAACTACATTAAGTCCTTAGAGGCTTGTGGCAAGAACGACATTCACTTAGTTTGCTATAACTTCATGCCAGTATTTGACTGGACCCGTACTGACTTAGCTCAGCCTCTTGAAGATGGTTCTACCGCTTTAGGCTATGATGGCAAGATCATCGAAGGCTTAAGCGCTGAGGAAATGTTTGAGCGCATCGCCAATAACTCCAATGGCTTTGAGATGCCAGGTTGGGAGTTAAACCGTAAGGACGAGATCACCTCTCAGATCAATAAGTTTAAGGGTATGACTGGTGATGAGTTACGTGCTAACTATAAGTACTTCTTAGACGCTATTATGCCAACTTGTGAGAAGTACAACATCAAGATGGGTGTTCACCCAGATGATCCAGCATACGATCTCTTTGGTATTCCTCGTATTACCAAGTGCCGTGAGGATTTATTAAAGATTGCAGCCTTACATGATAGCCCATTACATGGCTTTACCTTATGCACTGGCTCTTTAGGCTCTAATCCAGGTAACGATATTCCAAGCATTATTCGTGATCCTATTATCTCCAAGCGCATTCACTTTGCTCACGTACGCAATGTCTTGCACACTGGCGATCACCAATTCCATGAGAGCTCCCATGTTTCTTGCACTGGCAGCTTAGATCTCTATGAGATTGTTAAGGCCTTAGTAGAGGTAGGCTTCAACGGTGTTATTCGTCCAGATCACGGTCGTGAGATTTGGGGTGAGATTGCTCGTCCTGGCTACGGCTTATACGATCGTGCTTTAGGTGCTACCTATTTAATTGGTCTTGAGGAGTCTATCCGCAAGAGCAAGGGTATGCCTTACCCAGACAACATCAACTCTATTACTGCTCCTTGGAAGTAGTTTTAGTGTAGAAAGAAAAGATAGCTGCTTGAAAAAGTGGCTATCTTTTTAGTTGCCCATCAGTTGCTTGAGGATTTTTTTATGAAGGTTACTTTAGAAGGCATCAAAGACGTAGCTGCTTTTGCCTCTGCTCAGGTTGAATTACCAAAGTATGATGTAGCACAACTACAAGCTCACAGCCAAGAAAACCCAGTATGGTTGCACTTTGGCGCAGGCAATATCTTCCGTGGTTTTGTCGCTTCGCTTCAGCAAGATTTATTAAATAAGGGCTTACAAAGCTCTGGTATTCAAACTCTTTCCGTATACGATGGCGCTATCATTGATGATGTGTTTACTCCTCATGATAAGCTCACTATGGAAGTAACCTTACTGCCTGATACCAATGTTGAGCTCAAAGTAATTGGCTCAGTAGTTCATGGCTACAAGTTAAATGGTAGTGCTCCTCAAGATGAGCAAGAGGTTAGAGCTTTAATGACCAAGAGCTCTTTACAGTTAGTTTCTTATACCATTACTGAAAAGGGCTATGCTATTCGTGGCATCGATGGCAAGTACTTACCTCAAGTTGAGCTGGACATTAAAAAAGGCCCTAAGAGTGTAGGTCATGCTATGTCTTGGACAGCCTCTTTATTATGGGACAGATACCAAGCTGGTGCGTTGCCTATTGCTATGGTCTCTATGGATAACTGCTCCCACAATGGCGATAAGGTCAAAGCTGCAGTTTTAGAGATTGCTCAAGCTTGGGCTGATAAAGGCTTGGTCAATGAAGGCTTTATTGCTTACTTAAAAGATGAGAGTAAGGTAGCCTTCCCTTGGACTATGATTGATAAGATCACTCCTCGTCCAGATAGCTCGATTGCTCAGTTATTAAAGGATCGCGGCATTGAGGATATGGATCCTATCAAGACTGCTCGTGGCTCCTTTATTGCTCCATTTGTTAATGCTGAGAAGCCTCAGTACTTAATTGTTGAGGATAAGTTCCCTAATGGTCGTCCTCCTTTAGAGCAAGCTGGCGTACTCTTTACTGATGGTGCTGGTGTGGACTTATGCGAGCGCATGAAGGTTACCACCTGCTTAAATCCATTGCACACTGCCTTAGCTGTTTATGGCTGTATCTTAGGCTATGAGCGCATTGCTGCTGAAATGGATGATGCTCAATTAGTAGCTTTAGTGAAGAAGCTGGGCTATGACGAGGGCTTAAAGGTAGTAGATGATCCTAAGATCTTAAACCCACGTGACTTCTTAACTGAGGTCATTGAGCAACGTTTAACTAATAAGTGCCTCCCAGATTCTCCTCAGCGTATTGCTACTGATACTTCTCAGAAGGTTACAGTTCGTTTTGGTGAGACCTTAAAGAATTACAAGAAGAAGGGCTTAGATGCTACCTCTTTAGTAGCCTTACCTTTAGCTATTGCAGGCTGGTTACGTTACTTATTAGCAATTGATGATCAAGGTCAGAGCTTTGAGCTTTCTGATGATCCATTAATTCCTGAGCTTAAGGAAAAGATGGCAGGTATTGAGTTTGGTAACGTCGAGAGTGTCGGCACTAAGTTAGAGCCAATTTTAAGCAATGCTTCCTTATTTGGTGTCAATCTCTATGAGATTGGTCTAGGCTCTAAGATCGAAGATCTCTTCAAGGAGATGATCGTAGGTCCTCAAGCTGTACGTGCTACCTTAGTGAAGTACTTAGGCTAAACAAAGATTATTCAACAAAAACCAAAGAAAGCCATAAGCCTATTAGGGCCTATGGCTTTTTTGTTGGTTAATAATAAAGGCCCTAAAAAGGGCCTTGGGCTAGGTTGTATTTAATCGGTAGGGCTGACTAATTGTCAGTCTTTTTCTCAGGAAGCTTGCCGCCGTTGGTGTAGTAGCTCCATGGGATAGCCTTAGCTCCTAAAACTTTGTAGTACAATCCTGGAGTCCACTTTTTAAAGACAGGCAAGATGTAAAAAGAGTTTGCTTTTTGGTTCAGACGCTTAAAGAAGTTAGGATCAGGTACTATTACCTGTAAGCCATCTTTTTTCATCTGATTGAGTACTGTATAGTCATTAGCATCATGTAAGACGTTATAGAACTTAGCAGAGCGCTCGCAACTTTCAGTTAAAATGCGTTGCTGCTCAGGATTTAAGTTATTCCAAAACTTCTCACTAATGACTAAGCCTGCAATACTATAGCTATGACTAGTCATCAGTAAGTAAGGAGCTTCTTGATACAAATTAGCGCCTGCAATACGAGTTAGAGGCAAATCAACAGCATCAATTTCTTTGTTAGCCAAGGCACGATAGAGCTGGGAGTTAGGAATAGTTACTGCCTTAGCTTTCATAATGGTCCAAGTATTAACTTGGATATCATTATTAGGGACTCTTACTCTCAATCCCTGGAGGTCACTAAACTTTTTAATGGGCTCACGAGATAGTAAGTAGCGGATACTGTTATTCCACTTAAAACTAATGATGTGCATGCCATGATTTTGCGCTAGTTTGACATTTTCTTGAGCAAACCATTTACTATTGGTGAGGTGATAGGCCTCATCCCAGTTTTTAAACAGAAAAGGACCAGATAGTACACCAAAGTCATAAGCACCTAATTGGTAGAGATCAGCACCATCAGTTTTACAAATGATGTTCTCTCCGCTTTGGACTCTCTTTAGTAAATCGTTTTTAGTGCCTAAGCCATCTCCTGGGTAGAGCTCTAAGCGCATAGAGCCATTAGAGAGTTTGGCCACTTCTTCTTGCCAGCGCTTCATACCCAAATCAAAAGGTTCGCCAGTGGTATTTTCATAGCCAACACGAATAACTAGTTCTTGCGTAGTAGGGCTAGAGCTAATGATATTGGTTTTAGGACTATTCTCTGTTGCTTTATCTTCGTTGCCACAACCTAATAACAGACATGAACACCCTAAAACAGTAATTAAGCCTTTAAATAGAGCTCTTTTCTTGCGAGAAGCCAAGATAGCCATAATTTCCCCTTTAAACAAACAAGCTCATTATTGTAAATAATATATACAAGCACACACACAAGGCCTGCTGGCCTCTACATTAGCGAATAATGAGTGTAATAAACTGGGCCTGATAATCAGGCACTACTCCTCGTTTGCTTTTTTGTCGCGATCAAATAGCACTAGAGCTGTCTGTCATTGCAAAATGCCCAATGCCACATCAGACAACGCTGAGCGTGCTCTTTGACCATCTCTTACAGTCAGCTTTTGTGGCTGGAGTAATGGCATTGGTGATATCACATATTGTCTAAGACTGAAATATTTTGTCAATCTTTGCAAGATTGATCATTCTCACAAAGTACACAAAATGACATGCGTATTGATGTTGGTATTTGATAAATAAGCCATTTTAGGGACAGACCTAGCTATGGAACCATCACTGCAAACAGATATTTTAGGTGTAATTGTCTGTAAAAATAAAAATAATTGTCTTTTACTTACAAAAGCACTTGGTTTTCAAGTTTTTATCAGGGTAACTATTGCTATAATCTTGTCCGCTCAAGGGGACAGGTCGCTGTCATTTGTTGATCCCTTGCTAGTCTACGTTGTAGTTTGACTAATTATTGATTAATTGTGTAGGTTTATTTGTTTTTATGATTAACAAGTTTTCTTTCAGTGCTGTTGCTGTGGCACTGTCTTTAAGCTTAAGTTCTATTGCTTGCGCTGTTCCAAGCTACAATCTTAGCGTTGATGGCATGTTCTCCAATGATGCTGATCTCAAGGGCACTGATAGCTCAGTTAAAACCTCTAGTGTTGGTTTTAGTCTCTCTAACCAGTACTTTACCGTAGCTTACAAGAACTCAAGCTATGACTTCTCTGGTGATGTTGATCCTTTTAGCTCCTTACATAAGCTCACTTTTGATGCTCGTTATGAAGCTTACTTTGCCACCAACCTTAAGTACTATTTAGGTCTTAATGTTGGTACTTTATTTGAGGATGATATCTCCTTATCTGATAGCTATTTATTAAGCCCACGTGTAGCTTTAGGCTGGACCTTTATGAAAGGCTGGACCGTTTATGGCGGTGCTTATGCCAACTTAAATGCTGCTGATAATATCTTCTTACCGATTGTTGGCTTACAAATTGGTAATGATAGCGATTTAGGCTGGAGCGGTGCTATTGCTTATCCAGAGACCAAGATTCAATATCGCTTTAATAGAAGCTTAGCTGCAGATCTTACTTACTTAACTGTTTGTGATACTTACTACATCTCTAATTCTGTAGATCATAAGGGTAAGGATACTGACGGCTACTATCGTGAAGAGGCTCAAGGCGCTAGCTTAGGTGTTACTTATAGCTTTAACGATACTATGCACTTATCAGGCGGTGTTTTCTCCTACTTTGATCGTGAGTTAAAGTTCTATGATAACTCTGGCGATGAGACCATCTCTTTAGATGCTGATGACAATGTAGGTGCTTACGCACGCTTCTCCTTTAGTTTCTAGTTTTAAACCAAAAAAAGCTTTGGGCTTTATCTTGAGTAAGGATCCTATGCGCCTTGCTCTCAATCTCCAGTGAAGCTCAAAGTTTGCATACAGACGCTGATGCCGCTCTCTGCACAAGGGCGGCATTTTTTTTGTCAATATAATTAAGTTCTAAGCATAGACAGCTATCTGGGACCTCTTTCCTTCACTATCTTAGTGCTCTATAAAAAATGCCGCACAAAGGCGGCATTTTCTAGTAAATCAGTACTAATTATTTAATTTAGTAGTATGTGATTTAGACATCAGTAGGGGCACCTGCAATTTCCTTCTTGCCAAACTTTAAGAAAGCAATGAAGATTAAGACAGCGCCGATTAAGCCGATGATTTGGGAGATGGTGATATCCATACCAAAGCCCATCTTTGGCTCATAAAGAATGTAAGTAATACATGCTGCGGTAATGAAAGCACCAGGGATGGAGCAGACATAGTGGAGCTTGCCACGACGGTAGAGGTAAGCTGCAGCAGTCCAGAGCATGATGGCAGCTAAGGTTTGGTTGGACCAGCCGAAGTATCTCCAGATGACGTTGAAGTCAATGAAAGATAAGGCGACGCCCAAGGCAAATACTGGTAGAGCAATGTATAAGCGCTTGAACTTGTTGGTTTGGTCGAGGTTAAAGACCTCAGCAATGGTTAAACGAGCAGCACGGAAGGCAGTATCACCAGAGGTAATTGGTAATACGATAACGCCTAAGATAGCTAATAAACCACCAAAGGAACCCATTAAGGCAATAGAGCTGTCATAAACTACAGCAGAAGCAGTGCCTGCATTAATAGTAGCACTTAAGGATGCTGGGTCTTGGTAGAAGGTCATACCAACGGTAGCCCATACTAAGCCAATGAAGCCTTCAGCAATCATACCGCCGTAGAATACCATGCGGCCTTCGGTCTCATTTTCTAAGCAGCGAGCCATTAAAGGAGACTGAGTAGCATGGAAGCCAGATAAAGCACCACAAGCAATGGTGATGAACATTAAAGGCCATAAAGGTAAATCAGCAGGATGTGGATTTACGCCCCATTCAGCCCAAGAGTAGAACTGATCTGGCATTTGTACGAACATAGCCAAGGTCATGCCTACTGCCATGATGATTAATAAGGCACCGAAGATTGGGTAAATCTTACCGATGAGCTTATCAATTGGTACCAAGGTGGCAATGAAGTAGTAAACGAAAATAACGCCTAACCAGAATAAGAAGTCAAAGGACTCTGGGGTGAGCTTAGCTAAGAGGTTGGCAGGGGAGGTAGCAAAGACCACGCCTACTAACAAGAGTAAGATCACTGCAAAGACGCGCATAAGCTGCTTAAAGATACGACCTAAGTTATAGCCTACGATCTGAGGAACGTTAGCACCTTGGTAGCGTACCGATAACATACCGCCAAAGTAGTCGTGAACAGCACCAGCAAACACAGAGCCGATAACAATCCATAATAAAGCTTGTGGGCCATACAAGGCACCCATGATAGGGCCGAATACAGGGCCTACGCCTGCAATATTAAGTAATTGAATTAACCAGAGCTTCCACTTTGGCATGGTGACATAGTCAACACCATCATACTTAGTGACAGCAGGGGTTTTACGATTTGGGTCTGGGGCAAAGATCTTTTCAACAATTTTGCCATATACATAATAGCCGACCAATAAACCTATGGTGGCAATCACGAACCACATATACCTTGGCATTAGTGACTCCTTCAACAATCAACAAAAACACATCTTTAAGAGTCTACCCATTAAATGTTTGCATATTTGACTGTAGGAAAGCGTAAACGGTAAATATGCAAGCGTTTAACTGATAGTAAAGTATTTGCCATTGTAAACATCACTTATAAGGAGACTTAGCACTTTTGCTAAAAATTGCGGGCTAACTCTCAAGTCAATTTCTATTTTTTGCGCCAGATCCAATTTTGGGGATCTTAATAATATTATTTGATAAAGCTTTTAAGGCGTAAATGGTGCACGAGCAAAGAGCACACACATTTTGATAAATTTGCTCACTTTTAGAGCAGGGGGTAAAGCGTAAGAAAAGCTTTATTTATCAGGATTGAGAAAAAAGTTGGCACTATGTTGTTTACAACTTAGTTAAGTAAGTGTAGACTAACTTGCCAAGATGCATAGGGTAACGGCGGTTATTAAGTTGCCTTATGCTAACTACAGTTAGCACCAACTTTAAACTATATTTTGGTATTAAGCAGGACGAATATTAGGTTTTAGCTGACATTTTCGCACCTTGTTTAACAAGTAGTTTTCTTGTGGCACAGCTTGAACATAGAACAGATTTTTTTATGACTAAGACACTAGACACCTTATCCGTAGGACAATCAGGCACCGTAGTTGCTGTCCATGGTCTTAATACCTCCTTACGTCGTCGTTTATTAGATATGGGTCTAACCCCTAATACTAAGGTTGAGGTTATGCGCTTTGCTCCTTTAGGTGATCCTATGGAGCTTAATGTCAGAGGTTATGCGCTGACCATTCGTAAAGATGATGCCAAATTAATTGAGATTGCCTAGGATAGGAGCAGAAGATGAGCAAAACCATTGCTTTAATTGGTAATCAAAACTGTGGCAAGACCACCTTATTTAACTGCATTACAGGCTCCAATCAATATGTAGGTAATTGGCCTGGTGTGACCTTAGATAAAGTTACAGGCTTTGTGTCTTCTCACAATTACAAAGTAACTGACTTGCCTGGTCTTTACTCTTTATCCCCATATTCTCCTGAAGAGCGTGTCTCTCGTGATTATTTATTAAGTGGTGAGTATGACGTAATCGTCAACATCGTCGATGCCACTCACTTAGAACGCTCTTTATCTCTAACTTGTGAGATCCTCTCTTTTAAGCGCCCTATGGTTATTGCGCTTAATATGATGGATTTAGCTCATAAAGAACACATTAAGATTGATTTAGAAAAGTTAAGCCAGTGCTTTGGCGTTCCTGTAGTTGCTATCTCTGCTGCTAAAAAAGAAGGCATTGATGAGCTGTTTGCTGCTGTAGAGCGCGCACAAAATGCCACTTGCTCTATTAATGATGAAATCCTAGCGCAAAGCTTAAGTTCAGTAGCTAACTTAATTGACGATCATGATTTTGAAGGCAGCCGCAATTTCATTGCTCTGTCTTTATTGCAGCATGATCAGGCCTACATGGAGCAATACTCTAATAATGAAAAAGTGCTTGCTCAGGTTAACAAAGAGATCTTAAAGCTTGAGCAAGCTTATTCTACTGATGTAGAAAGCTTGGTTGCTCAAGAGCGTTATGCATTTATTGATTCTGTTATGGCTAAGGCTGTAACTAAAGGTGAGCAGCGCTATAACAATTTATCAAAGCGCATTGATGATGTGGTTACTAACCGCTTCTTAGCTTTACCTATCTTTGCGCTCATCGTTTATTTGATTTACTACTTAGCGGTAAGCACTATTGGTACTATGGGCACTGATTATGCCAATGATGTGCTCTTTGGCACTTATGCCACTGACGCAGCAACTTCCTTGATGGAGAGTATTAATGCTCCTGAGTGGTTGTCAGGCTTAGTAGTCGATGGCATCATTGGTGGTGTTGGTGCCGTATTAGGCTTCGTTCCACAAATGATTGTGCTTTTCATGTTGCTCTCATTCTTAGAGCAAAGTGGTTATATGACCCGTGTAGCCTTTGTCTTAGATCGTATCTTCCGTCATTTTGGCTTATCTGGTCGTTGCTTTATTCCTATGGTAGTAGCATCGGGTTGTGGTGTGCCAGCTATTATGGCTACCAACAACATTGATAATATCAATGAAAAGCGTATTACTATTATTACTACTACCTTTGTTCCTTGCTCTGCTAAGTTACCGATCTTAGCTATGATTGCTGCAGCTTTCTTCCCTGACTCTACCTTAGTGGCTCCTTCAATCTACTTCTTAGCTATCTTTGCTATTGGCTTTACTGCCTTTATCTTAAAGAAAGATGCTGCCTTTAAAGAAGACGTATCTCCATTTGTGCTGGAGATGCCTAACTACAATATGCCAAAGTTACGTAACTTGGTTCGTGCTACTTATCAGCGCTGCCGTGCCTTCGTTATCAAGGCTGGTACCGTAATTTTCGCCACTGTAGTAGTAGTTTGGTTCTTATCTAACTTCAACTTTACTGCTGATGGCTTTACTATGGTTGAGGTTAATAATTCCTTATTAGCTGTTATTGGTAGTGCTATTGCCTTTATCTTTATTCCTTTAGGCTTTGCCTCTTGGCAAGCATCGGTTGCCATTATCACTGGCTTATTAGCTAAAGAGAATGTAGTAGGCACTTTAGCTGTGTTATTAGGCTTAGGCGAGGTTGCAGAAGATGATGCCTCTTTAGGAGCTGCCTTACAAGGAGAGTTCACCACTGGTGCTGCAGCTTTATCTTTCTTAGCCTTTAATTTGTTCTCTACTCCTTGTATTGCTGCCTTAGGTGCGATGAAGCGTCAGCTTAACAATGGCCGCTTATTTACCTTTGCTGTGGTCTACATGTTAGCCTTCTCTTATGCCTTAGCTATGATTATCTATGCTTTAGGTGGCTTTATTACAGGACAAGTTCCATTTGGTGCTACTACTGTAGTTGCTATGGTGCTCTTAGGTATCGGTATTTACTTAGTATTCCGTCCAGAGCGCAAGGCTCCTAGCTTACGTATTCCTGCAAAGCAGCTATAAGATTTAATTTAGCCAAAATCCTTAACTTACGGTCTTAGAGAGTTATCTCTCTCTAAGACCGTTTTTTGTTGTAATTATTAAGTTTTATTAGCACTTTACTTGTGCTAAGAGCAAGATAGGTGCTATATTTTCAAACTTTAAAGTGCGTGCATTTATGATAATGGGCGCCCTTGATCATAATAAGACGTCTTTTTTCTGGAGTTTAGATACATGTTAAACATGGGTAACATGATGAAGCAGGCTCAAATGCTTCAAGAGCGTATGCAAAAGGCCCAAGAGGAAATTGCTAATCTTGAGTGCACTGGCGAGGCTGGCGCAGGCTTAGTTAAAGTAACTGTTAATGGTCGTCACGAGGTTCGTCGTGTTTCTATCGACGATAGCTTATTAAGCGATGACAAGGACATGTTAGAGGACTTAATTGCTGCAGCATGCAATGATGCTAACCGTCGTGTTGAAGAGCAAAGCCAACAGAAGATGTCTGCTGTGACCGCAGGTTTGCCTTTACCTCCAGGCATGAAGTTGCCTTTCTAAGAGCAGGCTTAAATTACTCTTAAGATTAAACCCAGCGCTCAGCGATGAGACTGGGTTTAATTGTATAAATAGCTAGGATTTTTAGTGGTTATGTCTTCATCATTGATGCTCGATAAGTTAATCAAGGCCTTACAGGTACAACCTGGTGTGGGCAATAGATCAGCTACGCGTATTGCCTATCAGCTTTTAGGCAGAAGACGCGCTGATGCTATTGAGTTGGGTAAGACCTTAATTGAGGCTATGCAAAACATTAAACAATGTCAGTGTTGTCGCAATTATGCTGATAGCGACTTATGTAATATTTGCGCAAATCAAGAGCGCCATAATGCTCGCTCTTTATGTATAGTCGAAAGCCCTTCTGATGTTGAGGCCATTGAAAAGAGTAATAACTTCTTTGGCTTATATTTTGTACTCCATGGCCATCTCTCTCCTATTGATGGTATTGGGGCACATGAGCTGGGCTTGCCTTTGTTAGATGCGCTCTTAGCTACTAATAAGTTTGATGAAATTATCCTTGCTACTAACCCTACAGTAGAAGGTGATGCCACTGCTGCTTTTATTGCTTCATTAGCAGAGCGTCATAAGGTTAAACAAGTATCTAAAATTGCCTCAGGCGTGCCTTTAGGCGGAGAGTTGGATAATGTTGATCATAAGACCTTAGCTAGTTCTTTGATGAACCGTCGTCCTTTTGCTTAAAAAAGTTTGTTTCAGTACTTGAAAAGTGCACGCTCCATCCCCATCTAAGAGTACAAGTGAAGAGCAAGCTAATCGCGTGAGCACCTTATAGTGATGTTCAGGACGATTAGCTTGCTAAGTACTCTTAGGGAGATTTTTTCAAATGGCAGCGACTGTACACGGTTTCCAGACTGAAGTTACTAAGCTTTTAAATTTATTAGCTCACTCTCTTTACTCCAATAAAGAAGTGTTCTTACGTGAGCTCATTTCCAACGCTTCTGATGCTATTGATAAGTTACATTTCTTATCTTTAACCGAGCCTGATTTAATCAAGGAAGATCCTCAATTTAAGATCCGCATCCGTGCTGATAAGGATACCAATACTTTAACCATTCAGGACAATGGTTTAGGTATGACCTTACAAGAGGCTAATGCTAACTTAGGTACTATTGCTAAGTCTGGCACTGAGGAGTTTGTTAAGAACTTATCTGGCGATCAGGCCAAAGACTCTCAGCTAATTGGTCAATTTGGCGTAGGTTTCTACTCTGCTTTTATCGTAGCTGATCAAGTTACTGTTATCTCCCGCTCTGCCAAAGCTAGCGCTCAAGAAGGTGTTCGTTGGACTTCTACTGGCAATGGTACTTTTGAATCTGAGCAAATTGATGTTCCAGAGCGTGGCACCAAGATCATCTTACACATTAAAGATAGTGACAAGGAGTTCTTAGATACTTGGACTTTACGTCAGGCTATCAACAAGTACTCTGATCATATTTCTACTCCTGTAGAGCTTTATGATGTAGTTTACGAAGAGAATGCAGAGGACACTGCTAATGAAGGTGAAGCTGCAGAGAAGAAAGAGCCAACTCCTAGCCACAAGTTTGTTCAAGTCAACAATGCTCAAGCCTTATGGACTCGTACTCCAAAGGATGTTAGCGATGATGACTACAAGAGCTTCTACAAGCATGCCTTTAGCGACTATGCTGATCCTTTAACTTGGACTCACAACAAGGTGGAAGGTGAGCTTGAGTATACCTCCTTACTCTATATCCCATCCGTTGCTCCAATGAACTTGATGATGCGTGAGCACAATAACAGCATCAAGCTCTATGTTCAGCGTGTATTCATCATGGATGAGGCTGAGCAATTTATCCCAACTTACTTACGTTTCGTTCGTGGCTTAGTTGACACCAATGCTTTGCCATTAAACGTATCTCGTGAGCTACTCCAAGAGAGCAAGGTTTCCCGCAAGTTAAAGAGCGCTATTACTAAGCGTGCTTTAAACATGATTGACAAGCTCAGCGCTGATAAGGATCAATACGCTAAGTTCGTTGCTTCTTTTAACGATGTCTTAAAGGAAGGCTTATCTGACGATAGAGACAATCATGATAAGATTTTGAAGCTTGTCCGTTTTGCTTCTACCTTTGATAATTCTAGCTTATGCCATGTGTCCTTAGATGATTACATCTCCCGTATGAAGGACAAGCAAAAGAACATCTACTACTTATGTGCTGATGACTATGATAAGGCAGTTAACTCTCCAAACTTAGAGCGTCTCAAGGCCAAGGGTATTGAGGTGATCTTGTTATGGAAGCAGCCAATTGATCCATGGATTTGCTCTTTCTTAGATGAGTACCAAGGCAAGAAGTTTGTCTCTGCTAACAGCGCAGATCTTGATTTAGGCGAGTTAGAAGACGAGCAAGATAAGGCTAAGCGCGAACAGACTCAAAAGGAGTATGAGGACTTAGTCAAGCGCTTTAAGGATGCCTTAGGTGATAGCGTTGAAGATGTTAAGGTTGCTGATGGCTTAAGCGAGTCTCCAGCTTGCTTAGTCCAAAGTGCCGCTAGTGCAGGCTTTAGCCAGCAGATGCGCTTTATCGCTAAGATGCAAGGTACCGAGTTACCAGCTGAGAAGTTCATCTTAGAGTTAAACCCAGAGCACGAGTTAGTCAAGCAGGCCTATCAAGAGCCTAATGAGACCACCTTTAAGGATTGGGCTAACTTAATTTACTTACAAGCTACCTTAGCTGATCAGGGTTCTTTAAAGAATCCACGCGAGTTCGTATCTTTAATGAATCGCATGCTCTTAAAGCAAGAGGCCCCAGCAGAAGTTGAGGATATTAAGAACGACAGCTCTTTAGAGGCATAAGTTCTCGTAAAGCCCTTGTTGTAAGTCACCAGTATCCCCCGCCTAAAGGCGAGGGCTTGCCCTTACTGATGTACTAGCCTTAGTGAGCACTCTTTTAGAGTGTGTTGAACTACGTTATTTAGGAATGTATTTATACAGATAGGCACCGCTGGATGTTTATCCTAGTCTTGCGCTCTGCGGTATGTGATTATGTAAAGTCATCAGGGGATGGTGGCTGCAAGTTACATACAAATAAACCCTAAGTAACATTGGCGAAGGATATTAACTAAATTTTTATTTAGAAAGGAACCAGAGGGTATCCTTTAGGAGATTATTTTGGAAGTAGCTGTTTTGAATATGCGAGGGCAATGTTTAA
>Reba_p2__coassemble_288_pt1 | contig 57445 bp, 47 predicted proteins | sample Reba_p2__metabat2_low_PE_017 | metagenome-assembled genome bin Reba_p2 | reverse complement strand
ATTTGAGTTTAAAAATATCTGCAAAGTTTTAACAAAAAGTGGCTTTATATTTAAGCATCAATCTAGGTCGTTGGACCACAACTATAGGTCACGCCATGTTGGCAGCGGTTATGTGCTCTTTCAGACGCAATTGCTCTATTGATCATGCTTTTGTTGAGTATTCTCTACTATGCAGCCTTGAAAGCGTCACTGCATGTAGTCACAGGACTTTTACTAGGGTATTTACTCAAAAAGCAGCCTTAGCAAAAGCTATGCATGAGCTTGCTCTGAAAGTTGGAGAATAGTTTCAAAAAGAGTTCTGCAAACGTGATATCCAAACTTTTAGCAAAAAGATTCTTGCAAACTTACAGCAGATAGATGGCAACATTAAACGTATTGTGGCAATAGATGGCAGTGAGATCTGTTTGGGGCGTGAAGCAAATATTGGCGAAACCAAAGGTCAAATTTAAACTCAAATACTTTAAATAGCCCTAGCCAGTCATCGATCTTCATGTAGATATTGACAATATTATCGAGGAGAGAAGGTACCCAATGGTTATCACCAGGATCTTTAAACTTTGCTTTGTTCGATGATAATGATATATTGTTAACTTGATTTTTTTGTTTGTGTTGCTATGTCCGCATAGCAACTCCTAAAGTCAATCATTAATACCTCGCTTCCTTTCTAATGGCTAGCTCTAGAGTGATGCTGTCTTCTTGTCCCCTTCCTTATTGTCCTAATACAACAAAACTACACTATATTATCTTTTGCCAAGAGAACTAAACTTGTCTTTTTAATGTCTTAATGGTGGGATATCTTTGCAGTGGAGAGGTTTTAAGGCGAGATTGGCTGTCTATATGATACTACACACGGTATTGATTATAGTTGCTCAGGGGGGATGAAGTTGAGTAATTGGCCGCATTGTTTGCAGCTTGGGGTGATTGGTTTAGCCATGAGACAAGGGTTGAGTACTAATGTGGTTGCTCCGCAATTGCAACTATAAAGGAAGGCTTCTTGACGCTCAAGAGCGTCTAAGACATATAAGAGCATACTAAGGTTAGGAACCTTTGGATTGGATAGGGCATTGTAGTGCTCGCTCTCAGGATGCTTATCATTTGCAAGGTGTTCAATGGCATCTTGTACTCCTAAAGCTAAAAAGAAGTTAATGGAGCCTTGGTATTGGAGGTGGCGACTGGCAAAGTTAACATCCATACTCTTAGTGGAGTGGTATTGATCGCGATTTTGGTTGTTATAGCGTAACTGGGAGCTATTAAGATTATCTCCACACATTAAAGATTGGGTAGCAAAGTTAACAAAGCTAGTAAGCTTGCTTATCTTAGAATTGCTTACTAAGTGATCTTTGTAATTAGCCTTTTGTACTAAGCTGCCGCCTTTACGGGTGACATGCATTTTTATGAGATTAAGATCTTGCTCTTGGCTTGCTAAGAACTCATCCCAAGAAAGTGAAGGACTGGTATTAGCATCAGTAGTAGTGCTCATTTGTCCTTGTAACAAATTATTAATGCGCTGATAGCCTAAATAGTCATGGCTCTTTTTAAAGTAGGCATGAAGCTCGATATAGTCATCATGAATTTCTAAGCGGGTGAAGCATAATTTATTTTTGTAGCAATGCTCATTAATTAAAGAGCAGACCTTAAGAGCACGTTCATGTGCATCATTAGCTACTAAAGGTAGCTTATAGCATTCATGATATATCAGCTGTTTGTCATTTAGTATTTGAAAGTAGAGCTCAATCATCTGCTCGAGCAATAGCTTAGAAAAGTCATTGCTTAGGATATGATGTAATGAAAAGATACTAATATCGCTTTTAGCTAGTAATGAGATAGCGTCTACTCTTATAGAGCTGGTACTGCTATTTAAAGGGCACTGGTATTTAGCAGTTCTATCAGGATCAATTTGTAAGATCCTTTGGAGATTTAGATAATAGCCAATTTCGGTTTTATTTAAGCCTTTCTTGCTTAAAAGTGAAGAGAGCAAACTATGAGTGTTAGCATGAAATGAGCTCTTGATATTAGGACTATCAGTTAAATAGGTCTGCTCACGTAAGTAGAGATTGAGGCTATTATTAGGTTGCATTAGTTCTAAGGCAAGATTGTGTTTATTAGTTAAAGCCAGATCAATGCTTTGCTTAGCTATGGTAGTGAGCTTATGGTGTAAAGGGGAGTTTGCTAGGTGGTTTGAGCTGTGAACAAATAAGGCAGGAGCATGGAAATTAAGTTCAGTTTTTTTAAAGCACTCTAAGTATTTAATAAAGCATAAGAAGATCTCTTTACGCTGCTGACTATTATTAGCTTGAGCACATTTATGGGTAAGATCTGCAAAGAGAGCAGTTAACTGCTCGCAAGTTAAATTGTAACTGTGCTCTAAGTTGTTTAAATCAGTGCCTAAGAAGTTTAAGAAGTAATTGCTTAAGTCGCTTTGGCGATTAAGGGCTTTTTCTAAGATCTCTAAGGTATAGACCAAGGTATAGTTAGGGCTTTGTTCAGTAAGCATATGCTGACAAATTGTGCTGAGATCTTGTAAGAGGCTAAAGATATCTTTAAGGTTAGAATCTTGTTGCAAGGACAGGGCAATATTATTGATATAAGTTAAGGCTTGAGTACTTTGCTCTAAGACCTTTTGGCGATGTTGTTTCGTTTTTTGGTAAGGGGAGATCTTGCTTGTCTCTAGTCCTTGGCTCAAGGAATTCCATAAAGCGCTAATATTCTTAGCTTGAGGCTCTTCTAGGTCATTTAACTCTTGGTTAAAAAAGCTATCTTGAGTTTTGTGCTCACGCCATACCAATGATGTTTCAGTAGTAGTAGTAGGGCTAGCGCTTTTGGTATTAGTGTGCTGCTTTTTAGTATAAGCGACACTTTTAAAGTTCTTGGCAGTTTCATTATTCTTTTCAGTAAGAATAATAGGCTCTATAGGATCAAAGGAGTTGACCTGAGAGCATAGCTGCTCTAAAGAAACTTGCGCCTTTTGTTTGAGATTGTTGTAGTGGCAAAAGCGTGTTCTGCGCTTTTTCTCAAGAGCTTTGGGAGCAGAGTTTTTTAATTGTTTAAAGGAAGTAGTCTTGGTTAAAGATAGGCCATATTGTGGTTCACGATAGAAGTCTTTTTGGTGGGCAGTGTCATAACATTTAACATTCATCTAAGTTGTCCTATTAATTAGTGGGCATAAGAGGGCATGATTTTATTCCCCAAGGTGGTTGAGAACTAAATCCTTCTGTGTCGTAATTGTCTCTGCTCATTGAAACCTAAGTTTCAAGCGCCATCCTGAAAATGAGCTCAGCTCATTTTAGGATGGAGTTGTTAACGAGTAGAGGTGATTGCTGATTTTGTGATCTTTTTAGCTACTGAGGAATATCCGTAATTGCTTTTAAAGAGCTGGCTTTTGGCATAGTCGTAGTCGATTTTTCCTTTTAAGAGCTGTTCTTGCATTAAAGCAGCGCTGTAGTAGAGGTGCTTTTTAAATTGGTAGTCAAAGTTCATTTGGCAGCAATCAAAGACTAAGGTGGCACTATTAGGGTTATAAAGTTGAGGTATTGAGTAGTGTCCTTGCAAAGCTTGTAAGAGTTTGTAATGACGCTCTTGGTTAGTCTTAATAGTATTAAGCTCTGAATTATCAAGGTACTTGTAACTGCTTTTAGGTAAACTTAGCTGTGTGTAATGAATCTGAGGCTCAAAGGTATTAACAAAAGAGATGTGTTCATCATTTTTTAAAGTAGGAGTAGCAGCAAGGCTATGGTGGTAGGTGATCTTCTTAGTCATGCTGGGCTCTTGGTGATTATTTTTAGAAAGTTTATCTAAGGCACTATTGATTTCGCTAATAAAGAGGAAGTTGTCTTTAGTAGTAGGTTTGTTATCGGATGAGGCTTGATGGTAGGCTAGCTGTTCAATAGTGTTGCTAGTAGCTTTCAGGAATTTATGTGGTACCGATTCTTGGAGGCTAAATAAGGTGGCACTACATGATTTTAAAAATCCATTAAGGTAGTGTTCGTGGCTGGAATGGTGGCAGGAGGTAAAGTAGGTGCCATTAGGGGCATCGCTAATAGTATAGCTAGAGTCACTAGTTGAGCTATTTAGGTCAGCTTTATTAGGTAGTAAAGTGTCTTGGGCAAGATAGGACTCACTATTAATTGCATTAGAGACTTGGTTAAAGAGTTCTTGGCATAAGTTACAGTGAGCTTGTTGATTGGAGGCGGGATCTTTTTCTAAGGTTAAGGCTAAAGTGCTAAAGAAGCTTAAGCTTTGACAAGCGCAAGATAGCTTGTGCTCATGAGATGGAGTGGATAATGATAGCATAGGATAGAATAACAAGAGGCAGGATAAGGGAAGGATAGGATAACACTATGTTTAATAGGGGCGGGCGGGATTAAAGAAGCGGCGCATAAAGATAGTGCGGAAGTTATAAATACGTGTGTATCTATAGAAGTTAGGGCGATTGTAGTTAAAAGATTTCACTTTGGGTGTGACAACTATCACCAAATGATAATTTGCCTTAAAAAAGAGCCCATCTTTAACAAGATGGGCTTTATCAAGGCTTAAATTAAGCTGCCGTTGCGTAAAAGCTGAGGATTGTTACCTGCGCGCTTATCAAAGAGTGGTTTTAAGACCATAACTAAGCGATTAGCTGAGTAGTTGATATCATAGCGCTTAGTGACGTTAGCGCATTTTTCGCTAAAGTCATTGGCTAATATAATCTCCAAGCCTTTGATGAAGTTGCCCATATCGCTATCAGCAATTGGACTAGTGCGTTGTTCAATAACATGAGCAGGTAGTTCTACCAGCACGCCTGCATCACCAATAACCTCGGCAATACCTGTTTGGTTGGTACCTAATACAGCTACACCATGGGCAATAGCATCACGAGCAATATTAAGTGAGCTTTCAAAAGCTAAAGAAGGTGTTACTAAGACCTTACTTTCAAGTAGTACTTGAGATAAAGAGGTATTAGGAGGTAATACTTCAATAGCTTGTAAGTCCTGCTCACTATAGGCAGGATTAATGAGCGCCATTTGCTCCTTAAACTGACCTTCATAAAGTTCACAGACTGTAAATTGATAGTCACTAAGCTTGAGAGCTTGTAATCTAGCTAAAGCGGCAAAGACGCCCAGACCCTTATCTAAAGTAGGATTAACCATAGTAATGCGCTTGCGCTCTGGAAGCTCTGTGCTCATGTTGGGAGCTGTGACTGGTAAGAAAGAGCCTACAACTACTGAATTGATTTTGCGATTAGTGGCGTACAAATTAGCAGTGGCGCTGCTATCTGTTACTATTACATCAATATTAGGGAAGTTAAAGCGCTCAGGAGTACCATCTAAGAGAGTATAGACTGTAGGAATGCCACGGCGGTGAGCCTCATCAAAGCAGACCATAGAGAGCATATCACTACCACTGCCCATTACTACGTCAGGACGAAAGGCATTGATTAAGGCGCAGAACTTAGCGTAGAAGTTACGCTGCTCTTGGGAAATCATATCTCCTAAGTGACGAGACTTAGTGCGGATATAGATAAAGTTGATATTGTTATCGTTGAGATTAAAAGATGTATCCTCTCCTTTGAGCTTATCTTCCAGATCGGTGAACATGGAGGTGCCTCTTTCGTGAACAAAGTTCAAGGCACTAAGACCAACAATTTCAGCATCGCGGGCCTTTAAAGATAAGAGCATGTTACGCATTTGAGTAGCAGAGCTACTAGAAGTATCGTGAACGCTTAAAGGGCTAACCCAAAGTAATTTAGGCATAGTTAGATATTCCTGCAAAAAAGCATGATAAAACAGAGCGCATTAGGCATAAACATGTCCAGAATGACAAATGCGTGTTGTTTATTTGCGATAAAAAAGTGGATGATCTGAGGCCTGAGTTAATAGCGGCATGAATAACTCAATTACACGTTGACAAGAACGCTCTAGGGAGTGCTGCTCCTTAGCCTTGGCAAATTGCTCACTATAGTCTTGCTCTAGCGCTTGTTGCACCGCATTAACCCAAGGTTCAATTTCCTCATCGCTAGGAATGCTCCAATTATCTTCTTGGCAGTGCTTAGGGGGATCTAAAGCAATACCGCAGCCTGCCATAGCTTCAGGAATACCACCTGATTTAGAGCATACTATAGGGATGTCATTTAATATGGCCTCAGAGGCAACACGGCCCCAAGACTCATAAGCAACAGATGGTACTAATAAGAGCTTAGTGACTTTAAAGACAGGGCGCATATCTCTTTGATTTCCAGCCATATCCACATTAGGGAAATCGGCAGCACTAAAAGGATGCTGTTCTTGATTGTCTTTATCGTGCAACAGCGTAACTGTTTGAGCAAAGTTGCCGCGGCTATTGATTACTAAGAAGCGTAGCTGAGGAAACCTACTTTGACAGACCTTAGCTAACTTAGCAAAGATAGGTAGGCCCTTAGATCCTACAGGATTGATAAAGGTAATATACTTAGGAGCTTTATCGGCACTTACTACTCTATTAGGGTTGATAAAAATGCCTGTAGTGGCGACATTGATATGATCTCGCTGGGCATAGAGATCAGCTGTGGCCTGAGAGTCAGTGATAACTAAATCATAATGATAGAAAGAGAAATTGCTGTGATTGCCATTAGCTAGCAAGTAGACACACTTAATACCACGACGACGTGCTTCGATATTGCATGCTAGTGGAGTCATAGCAGGGCAATAGCCCAAGATAATATCTGGACGGAACTCGTCTAAAACTGTTAAAAAGGTCTCATAGAGTAATTGCCCTTCAGCTAAGGTAAACTGCATCTCAGCACGGCTTTGGCAACGAGTGTATACATAATGAATGCCATTATCGTCAAGGATAAAGGTCTGGTGGTTATCTTCTTGAAGCTTCTTTTCGAGATCGCCAAAAGCGCCTGTACCTGAGACATTATCAAAGACAAAAGAAGAGCAAGACCATACTTCAAAGCCCTTTTTTACTAAAGCTTCGAGCATGTCTTTAGCTTGAACTGAGGCACCTGAGGAGGTGTCATGCAAGCTATAAGGTGATAACCAAAGAATTTTAGGCATACAAAAATCCAGAAATACAAAACAGTTGAGAGCCTAATACTTGCAATAAGGTATCAGGATCTTAATGAGATTGGAGGTTAATAGCTGGTGATTAACATTAGCTACTGCCTCAGTGGTTCTTTTAGTCCAATCTTGTGTTAATAACTGCTCCAAGGCTTCAAACCAAGGGAGGATTTCCTCGTCAGTTGGGATGCTTAAATAGTCTTGCAAGCAATGTTCAGGAGGTTCAAGTAAGATACCTCCTTGATTTACTACCTCTGCAAGGGCTCCTCGATTACAGCCTAAGCACGGAATATTATTGAGCAAAGCCTCTGAGGCTACACGAGTCCAAGACTCATAACCTAAGTGCGGTACAGCCAATACCTTGGTCTTTTCATATACCAGACGCATATCGAAAGTGGCATTAGCCATCAGAACATTAGGAAAGTCCTGAGCACTAAAAGGATGTTCAGTGACATCATCCTTACTATGGAGCTTACCAATTTGCTCAACAAAGTTACAGTGTGAGTTAATCACCAAGAACTGCAAATTAGGTAGAGCGTTAAGACAATAGTGCGCCAGCTTGGCAAAGATAGCTAGTCCCTTATTAAACTCAGGGTTGACTAAGGTCACAAAGAGAGGATCTTTACTTGCTGAGACTACTTTGGCGCTTTCAATAAAGGCACCTACAGGAGTGACATTGATATGATCGTGCACACTATAGTTATAAGCTGTTTGCTTGGAGTCAGATAAGATGAGATCAACATTAGGGAAAGCATAATGATGCTCATGATCATTTAATAACCAATAGACTGTGCTAATGTTCTGTCTTCTAGCATGGGCAAAGCAATTAAAAGTATCAAAGCTTTGGCCATATCCCATGACTATGTCAGGTTGGAATTTAGCTAAGATCTCGCAAAAGCAATTAAAGAACTCGTTTTGCTCCTCTAGCGAGCGATTAGTCTCAACTATGCTAGTACTTTTGATATAAAAATAGCGAATATTACGCTCCTGCCGCTCAAAGATAGCTCTTTTAGGGCTGTGCTCAAAGAGAGTATTAATGTCTTCAAAAGCGACATCACGAGCTAAAGGATGCTCAAAGATAAAAGAGCTTAAAGCTATAATCTCAAAACCTGAACTACTCAGACTTTCTAAGACGCTACGGCAATGTAAAGATGCTCCTGATGAGATGTCATGTAAGCTAACAGGAGACACCCACAATAATTTAGGCATTATGATCTCCACAGGCCTTATACCTTAAGGCCTTATTGAGATAAAGAAATAGTGCGCTTTTTAGTAGAAGTTAAAGTTGATGTGATCGCGAGTGCGGCGCTCATAGTAAGGGCGCAAGATGTCAATGATGCGATCAATATTCTTAAAGGAGGACAATTGTTCTTTGGCGCTATGAAGTTGAGTGCTCCAATCTTCATCGAGCAAGCGTTCTAAGGCCTCACACCACGGAGCAATTTCCTCATCATCAGGAATAGATAAATTATCTAATATGCAGTGCTCTGGAGCTGCTAGATGAATACCTGCTCCGCCTGAGGCCTCTGGAAGCCCTCCTGAGGTGCTAGTGAGCACAGGAATGTCATTTAACACAGCCTCAGTAGCTACTCGCCCCCAAGACTCCCACCACAGTGAAGGTGCTATTAAGACCTTAGTAACAGCATAAATAGGCTTCATATTGTTAGTAGCTGGAGTCATATCGACATTGTCGAAATCTTGAGGCTTAAAAGGATGCTCGTCCTTATTACCTTTAGTATGGAGATATTGGATATTCTCCGCAAAGTTGCCACGGCTATTGACGACCAAGAAGCGTAATTTAGGGTGGCTGTTATGGAAGGATGCAGCTATCTTAGCAAAGATACCTAAGCCCTTTTCAAAGCTTGGGTTAACAAAGGTAATGTATTTAGGCTTGCGTTTAGTGGCTAAGTAACGCTCAGGAGCGAAGAACTCTCCTGTAGGAATCATACGAATACGATCGCGCTGATAGTACAAATTAGCAGAAGCGTGCGAATCAGTTAAGATGATATCAGTATCAGGGAAAGCATAATGACCGTGATTGCCATTAAGTACAGGATAAATAGTCACAATGCCACGACGCTTGGCCTCAGCAAAGGCGGTCATAGAAACCATACCTGTGCCAAAAGCCATTACAAAGTCTGGTTTAAAGCGATCGAGGACATCACAATAGACTTTAAAAAAGAGTTCTTGATCATCTAAGGTTTGCTCATGCTCATAAGTAGAGGCACAGCGGGTATAGACATAGTGAATACCTGCTTCGTCCATTTCAAAAACTTGCTTATCAGTATTAGCGAGCTTTTCTTTAAGGTTATTAAATAGACGAGCTCCGTTAGGTACATCAAAGAGAAAAGAAGAACAAGACCAGACTTCAAAACCGCGTGCAGCTAAGCCTTCTAATACGGTCTTACAGTGAATTGATGCTCCAGAGGAAATATCATGCAAACTGTAGGGAGACATCCATAGAATTTTAGGCATTAGGGTCCGTCCTTTTTCTTATTTAAACAAAGCAGCCAAGTGAGACAGCGTATTTTGCTCTAGGATTGTAGCAAACAAAAACGATAACTTTAAGGGTAAGAGTCGGGTATTGTGGCTTAAATCCAAGTACAAATAATAAGGCCCATAGTGGTTCACCACTGATGGGCCTATCAAAGATGAGACTGTCAATTAGATGTTAGAAGCTTTATATACGACAAATTTAGTAGTCTTTTCTAAGATATCAACCTTTGCAAAAGCCTCATTTAAAGGCTCGGCATAATGTAAGCAGGCATTGCCTACTAAGTATAAAACGCCTCCTGCACACAAGGAATTTTTAGCTTGAGCTATCATGTTCAAGGTTTCCTTAGTGGTGCGATTGAGGCCCTGATGGAAAGGTGGATTGGTGGCAATGATATTAAATTTTCCGCCTGGGACATTAATCTCACTGGTTTTAAGCTCGCTTTCACGAGGGAGCATATTGGCTGCAATGGTCTTAACACTTAAGTTATTAGCTTGGGCATTTATTTTGGTGCAAGCTAAAGCAGTGGCACTAATATCAGAGCAGACCACATTAGTAAAACCACGGGCAGCTAAACTTAATCCGATAATGCCGCTACCACATCCTAAATCTAAGACATAGCTATGAGTAGGAACATTAAGCTCAGGTAGGGTCTTAAGATCGTCTAAATACTCTAGAGCTTTAGTGCTTAAATCTTGGTGCATAGCCTTGAGCAATAGCTCTGTACCCTTATCAAGCTCTCCTTGGCTAAAAAGACCTGGCTCTTGGTGCAAGGTTAGTCCACCAAAGTTGACATCCTTGAGCGCAGGAGCTGCTTTAAGATGTGATCCTTCATTTAAGGAGCCTAAAAAGACGGTGCACTTACGTGCTGTATCAACCTTGTAGACATCACAGGCGTATTTAATGAGGCCATCGGCACTTTTAGCACCAATATCATTGCTGCCTAATAAGAGGATCTTGCCTTGGGCACTTAATTTGTGCTCTAGAACATGTAAGAGCTTTTGGCTTAAGCTCTTAGTCTTATTTAAAAATAGAACTAAGACATCAACACTATCAATGAGCTCATCAACACGTTTATCAGATGCATCACCAAAAATGACAGATACATGCTTCTTTTGGGCATGCTCAAAGTCATGATGACCTAATTTTACGCCCATCATGGCGCTTAAGCCCTGAGCTGTTTCATAGTTATCTGTGAGCACATAAGCTCTTTGAGTAGAGATGAGCTGAGGGAGTAATTGCATAGAACTAATGTGACCTGCAATTAAGACCTTTTGGTGCTCCCAATAAGTACGGTTGCGCTCTAAGACCTCTACTAATGGATCATCAGCTTTCATAGAACTAAAGCTCCTTACTTATAAGTCAGCGTTGATATCATTAAAGTCAAAGTCGTCAAACTTATGAGAGCGACGCTTATGACCCTTTTTCTTTTGGGCAGCAGCAGCCTTGATGGCCTTTAAAGACTGACCTGATTGGTTTTCTAAGTTCTCAGGGGCGGTGTCATGGAGCTTTTGCAATCTCTTTTGTTGCTTGTCTAAAGCTTCACTTTGAGCCTCTTGCTCTAAGTCGCTTAAAGAGCGCTTAGCTTGTAAGGCTTGAGCAAGTTTGACAAAGACCTCTAAAGGCAGATCTTCAGCACGTTTATCAAGATCAATACCAAGGGCACTTAACTCCTCAGCTTCAAAAAGTGGACCTAAGGAATTGCGAATAGTCTTGCGGCGAGCTGCAAAAGCTGTCGTTGTGATCTTATTTAAAAATGGAGAGAGCTCGCGCTCTTGTGAACTTAAGTCTTTAGGTAAAAGACGTACTACAGCAGACATGACCTTTGGTGGAGGTACAAAGGATGATGGTGGTACTACTAATACTGGTACTACTTGAGCATGGTACTGAGCCATGACAGTTAAACGACCATAGTCTTTAGATCCTGGACCTGCCGCTAGACGCTCGACTACTTCTTTTTGCAGCATAAAGTGCATATCACTAATACCAGAGAAGCTTAAGAGATGGAAGATCAAAGGACTGGTGATGTTATAAGGCAAATTACCAAAGACACGGATTTTGCCATTAGGGTTTAATGAGCCAAAATCAACACGCTGTGCATCAGCTTCAATGAGCTTTAATCCTTGTAAGAAAGGATGGTGTCTTAATCTTTCAGCCAGATCGCGATCTAACTCGATAGCGGTGAGAGCCTTGGCGCGCTCAAAAACAGGACGAGTTAAGGCCGCATGGCCTGGACCAATTTCAACTAAAAAGTCACCTTCTTGAGGGTTAATGGCATCAACAATGGAATTGATGATGTGATCATTAACCAAGAAGTTCTGTCCAAAGCGCTTACGCGCTTTCATATAGATTGGAGGAGGTAAGGCCATAAAAATCCCCAAAAAACTTAAAAAACGGCAGTGATTTTAGCACAATTGGCCATATATAAGGCCAAACTTACGGCACTTAGCAAGGATCCAGGATGAGCTTTGCCTGTGCCAGCTAAGTCTAAGGCAGTGCCATGATCTACAGAGGTTCTAATAAAAGGTAGGCCTAAAGTAGTGTTATAGCCTGACTCAAAACCAACATACTTAAGTACTGGTAATCCTTGATCATGGTACATAGTTAAAATCGCAGCGCCATCTTGGAGGTATTTTCTCTGGAAGATAGTATCTGCAGGAAGAGGTCCGACTAAGTTCATGCCCTGTGCACGCAATTCATTTAATACAGGAATAACCACTTCATTTTCTTCAGAGCCTAAAGTTCCGTCTTCCCCTGCATGAGGATTGATACCACAAACATAGATCTTAGGATCATCAAATCCCATGCGGCTTTTTAGGTCATGGTGCAAGATCTTTAAGATAGCTTTGAGTTTGTCGTAGGTAATGGCAGCACTGACATCTTTTAACGGCAAGTGGGTAGTAGCTAAAGCAACATTCATATGCTCGCAACCTAACATCATCACAACTTCAGGGCAGTTACAGCTTTCTTGGAGGTATTCAGTATGACCTGTAAAGTTCATGATATTGTGGGCAATGACGCTCTTGGAGATAGGAGCGGTGACCATAGCAGCAAATAGTGAGCGCTTGCAATACTCAATGGCAGTATCTAAGGTCTTAAGTACATAAGAGGCATTGTCAGGGCTTAAGGTGCCTGCCTCACTAGGAGCTCCTAATGGGATATCTAAACAAGATATATGGCCTATTTGGTTACTATCAGGTCCTGTGGCTTGAAAGTGCTCATGATTAAAATCATGCAGTACAAAGTCAGTTCCTATCAGACTCATACGCTTTTGCAAAAGTGCTTTATTACCAATTAATACCAGCTCCACAGGCTCTAAGTGATAGCTTTGTTCTTGGTGTTCACAGCGAGCATGTAAGGCCAAAGAGGCAGGAGCTTGCTTGGTAAGGTAATACATGAGCTCGGGGCCTACGCCAGCAGGTTCTCCTGTGGTAATAGCAATACGTATCATAATGCGTGCTCCTTAGGATTAGATAGTTATGAAAGAAGAGCCTAAGCTTGTTGTAAGCTTAGGCTCTTTAGTAATTAACTCTTTTTCATAAATTAAGTAAGAAACCTTACTTGCCCTCCTATTTTTAGGAAGAGGGTGCTATTTGATCTCTACTTGCTCAGAGTCGATGCTGCTTTGGGCACCAGCTTGAATCAAGATAGGATCAGTTACTTGTACAAAAGCGCTGGCACGAATTTCCTTTTCCCAAGCCTGAGCTTCTTGAGTGAAGAGACGACGGAAGATTAACTCATGAGCACGTTGCTCATAAGCTTCTTGGCTATCCTTATCGATCTTCTTGTCTTCAAGATAAATTAAGTGCCAACCAAAGGAAGACTTAATAGGTTTGGATATTTGTCCTACTTGTAAAGCAACTAAGCCTTTAGCAAAGGCAGGATCGTAACGGCTAGCAGGAGCATAGCCGAGCTCACCGCCTAAAGAGGCAGAACCTGTGTCCTCAGAATACTTCTTAGCTGCAGCGGCAAAGGAAATAGAACCCTTTTCAATGCTGCGACGTAAAGCGTCTAATTGGTTATAGGCAGCTTCATCGGAGAAAATAACTGAGGTAGTAAGTAAAATGTGCTTAGCCTTGTAAGTGGTAATAGGCTCAACAGCCTGATTGGTCACATCAAATAGCTTTAGTAAGTGCAAGCCAAAAGGTGAACGAAAAGGACCTAAGACATCGCCCTCATGGGCTTTTAATAAAGCAGGCAAGAATGGTACTGGTACTTGGCTTTCTGCAACATAGCCTAAATCACCACCTTGAGCGGCAGCTGAGCCTTGAGCATATTGGGCTGCTAAGCTATTAAAGTCTGCACCATTACGGGCTTGAGCTTTAATAGAGTTAGCAATAGCTGTGATCTTATTAACTTGGCTACCACTGGCACGAGCATCTAAAGGTAAGATGATTTGCGCTAAGTGATAGCTAGGCTCAATAGAGCCCATTTCCTTTAATGTCTTTGCTAGTAAAGCAACTTCAGCATCTGAAATACGCACGCGACGACGCACTTGGCTATTGCGGACCTCAGCAATAATAAGATCTTCGGCATACATCTGACGGGCAGTAGCCTCATCATTGCTATAGCTGTGCAATATCTTCTCAGGAGTAGTGTTATTGCGCATAGCATCTTGAGCTAAGGATTGGGTAATTTGGGTATCAGTAAGATTTAAACCAAATTGCTTGCCTTGTTGCAAGATAATAGAGCGGGTAATAAGTTGCTCTAAAGCAGCTCGACGGGCATTGATAGTGTCTACTTTTGCTCCACGCTGCTTAAAGCTACGCTCTACTTCAACTTGAGCCTCATTGAGTTCGCTTTGAAGCACAATATCAGAGTTAACAATAGCTGCAGTGCCATCTAAGTTCAACTCATTGGCAGCAGAGGCAGTAAACCACAAGCCCAAAGAAAAGGCCGCCATAGTCTTGAGGATAGATTTATTAATCTTGCTTAATACCATTAGTGAAATCTCTTGCAACAGCAGGGGTATAAGAACGTTTGGGCTAAATTCTAGCATAAAACAACAAATGCCTGTGATAGAGCTCGAAACTTGCAACCCAAAGGATTTATCTTAGCAAAGATTTTGACTATAAGATTTTAAGTTAGTTCACTATTAGGAAGAATCGCTTATGTTAAAGACTTTTTGGTCAGTGGCAGCTGTAGCTTTGGGCTTACTAAGTTGTTCTTTATCAGTTAATGCTGCACCATCTCGTATTCCTAAAGATGTTTTGAGCTTAGAGAGTAAGTGTCAAGGTGGTGATGTTGATAGTTGTCTTAAGGTAGGTACTATCTTCCTTAAAGGTGATAAGGTCAAGGTGAATCTAGAACGCGCAGCTAAGTGGTACACCAAAGGTTGTGAATTAGGCTCAGGAGTTTCTTGTGAGCAAGCTATAGGAGCCTATACCAAAAAAGGAGATAAGGCTGATGGACACAAGATCCTAGCTTTAATTAAGCAAGCATGTGATTTAGATATGCAAGGAAGTTGTACTTTCATCAAAGAAAATCAGCAGTTTTTTCAATAAAACTAACAAGGCCAAGTATCTTATTTTAGATACTTGGCCTTGTGCTTTATTGACTTAAATTAGTTAAGTCAAAGTTATTTAGCAGGTGAGTATTAGTGAAGTTATTGTCAGTATTGCCTGTGACATTAACTGCTCCTACACCCTTGAACTCAAATTGAATACCGATGCGATGGTCTTTTTGCAGTTCTAAAGAGTCCCAGTCACAAGAGTTGTAGTTCTCATAGACTAGTGCTAATGACCAGCAGCATTCTTCATACTTTAAAGCGACCTTGGAGTCGATATTCTTCTTTTGTGCCAGATCATGGTAGCTAGCTAAAGCCAGACTAAACTTCTTACCTAAAGGAATTTGGGTTGCTATACCTAATTGGCTTAAGTCGACAGTCTCATTAGCAAAGGAACGATTGCCATCATTAGCAAAGCGATAGCTAACTTGCACCATAAGACCATTTTCATTGCGATAACGGGTCATAGCATTCCACGCTGAGACACTATTAGTTTCATTGGTATAGGTAATAGCAGCGTGGGTAGTAAGTCCAGGTAGTGGATTAGCATTGAAGAAAGCTGATAACGGACTACGTGGATAGAGGTTGCTTGGATCGTTTGGGTTTAAAGTAACACGAGTTGGCACTAACGAGTAAGTTTGGGAGATACCAAAGCGCATAAGCTCTCGATCGTGGGCATCTAACAGACGTGAGGTTAAACCTACTGTAATATTATTAAGGTCTGCAATACGATCTGTACCAGTGTAGTGGCTAGGCGAAAAGTTAGCATAATAGTCACTCATGCGGCTGGTAGTGTCGTATAAGGCAATATCGTTTTGATCCTTATAAGGAATGTATTGATATTGGATCTCAGGCTCTAAAGTCTGGGTGTGGCGTAAATCCAAGACCTTACGTTCTAAGGTAGTCTTACCGCGCACTTGTAGTAAGTACAAGGCACGAGTCTTTTCTGAGGCTAAAGAGTTAAAGCCCAAGGAGCTTTGATAATAACTAGGCATATGATCCAAGCTATCTTGAGAGTAATGGGTCAAGAAGCCACGAGCATTAGCACTAATGGAGGTGCCACGGTTATTAAAGATTTGATATCCAAAGTCTGGCTCAAAGTGCAAACGAGTAGCACTAAACTTGGAGCTTTGTTCGGTATCAGAGCTACTAGCAAATTGGGTCAAATCGCTTTTGATGTTGAAAGTAAAAGGACCATAAGTATCGTAGTACTGTCCTTTAAGTTGCGGCAACATGGCAAAAGGACGATAGTAAATCAAGTTATCAGGCAAGAGGCGCTGATAGTCACGAGCTTCAAGCGATAAATTATAGGTAGGACGATCATATTTAATAGCAAATGACTGTCTTAAGTGATCATCGGTGACGCTAGTATCCTTAGGATTTAAATCATCTAAATAGTCATAATCGTTATTACGTACTTTTTGATAGTCAATGAGTACACTCAGATCTTTGTTCAAAAAGTAGGACTCTTGCTTAAGGCGTAGGAAGTAACGATAGCTATCATCAAAATTAGATTCAAGATTCCAGTTGTTATCTTGATGAATGTAATCAAAAGTTAAAGAGCCTTTAGTATTAGCCCAAGGCAGATATCTCAGTTCATTAGCAAGCAGCAAACCACGCTTGGACATTACACGAGGAGTTAGGGTGTAGTCGTAGTTCGGGGCTAAGTTAAAGTAAATAGGTTGCTCATAGTCAAAGCCGTTTTCTGAGCTTAACGAAATATTAGGGTAGAGCAGACCACTCTTGCGCTTATTGGTAATAGGGAAATTGACATAAGGCAAGTAGAAAACAGGTACGTCCTTGATATAGAGTACATTGTTGTAAGCATAGCCAAAGGAGCTATCTTGCTCGAGCTCTACTTTAGAAGATTCTAAGTGCCAGGAGTTATCATCCATAGGGCAAGTACTAAAGCTCAATCCCTCAATAACTGAGCTTTTATTATTGCCATCTACAGTAATGTTCTTGGCGCTGCCTCGTGCTACTGAGCCATTTAACTGAAAGTTAGCGTCATTGAAAGTAGTAATCTTGTTATTAAGATTGCTCTTAATTTGACCTTTACTAGTAATAGTTAACTCTGGACCTTGGAAGAGCAAATTGCCCTTGGTCTCAATTTTGCCGCTAGTGCCATCATAGTGGGCTTCATCGGCTTTAATGAGTTTATCACCTTGGGTTACTGTTACGTCACCACGATAAGTAACCTTATTGTCCATGCCACCATCAACCTCGTCGGCAGCAATTTCAACAGGAGTGGTATTAGGATCGTAATTGAGCGGCTCTTTATAAGCTGGAATACCATAGTAACAAGCTAGGTCGCGTTCTGGTACAGGCATAAAAGGGGCACTTTTCCAAGGGTTATTCTTTAAGTTAGTTAAAAGACGCAATGGAAAGGTGGAAGAGGCAGCTAAATGGTCATTAGCTAAATACTGCTCACTTGTAGCATTATTGACCATTAGATTATAGCTAGTAGTAGCAAAAGAGCTGACATCATTAAGGCGCTTGAGGTGCTCATTTGAATCACTATTATCAACACTAAAGCTCGTTGAAACCTTAGGAGTTATTTGAGCCAAGGCACTGCTAGGACCATAGAGCAGGCAGGTAACAGCTACAGCTAGGGCGCTTAATGGTAGCTGAGAGGAACTTGAGCGCTTCAAAGTGTACTTCCTTGCTAAATTATGGAGTGAAACTTAATTTTAACACAAAAAGAAAGGGCGCCGCAGCGCCCGTTGGTCTAGGATTGCCCTGGCAAATTACGCACAGGCAAATTAGGATCGTTTAGCAAATCAGCGTCTTCATCTGCATTAACTGCATTGCCTGCTACTGTGCGCTCTTCATTAGCCCAAGCGCCTAAGTCGAGCATTTTGCAGCGCTCTGAACAAAAAGGGCGATAAGGGTTATCTTGAGAATAAACTATACGCTTATGGCAATAAGGACAAGAGATCTCAATGCTCTTATTAGGGCTTTCATGAGCCTGGGCACAAATTTCATCATAGGTTCCAGGAGGCAGCAGATCTTTTAAACTCAATTGATACCTCCACGAACATAGGCCAGCTCAAAGGTGATATCGCCGACAGCAGCCCCCTTAACATATGGGGAGAAGCGTACATTGATATTAGACTGGAAGCCGCTAACTACAGGGTAGCCACGTACGTGCTTAGGGTACTTAATTTCAATGAGCTCACAAGGTTCAGAAGTCTCTTGCATAAAGCCATTGACGGCCACACGTGATTGGTAATCTGAAAACAGACGCCACAAGTTTAAGATGCAAGTAATAGGAATACGCAAGCAATCGAGCTCTTTAAGCCATAAAGTGGCGGTGGCTACTTTTTCTTGAGGGTCTAAATTAGACCAAAAGACAAAGAGCGGAGTATCAAAGCAATTGACTCCCGAAGGAGTTAAAAAGCGTGGCTTAATGCTCTCAATAATAGGATCGTTTTGCAGCACTGTACGTTGACGAGTAAAGGTATTGAGCGCCCGATGAGACTCGTCAATTTGTCCTAAGAGCTCCTCAATTAATTTATGATCAGCCTCAGGATTTTGGTGCCAGCTTTTTAACTTATTAGAAAGCTTATCGAGATCTTTGCCTAGCTCAATCTTTAAAGTACCAGAGCCATCAAGTAAGTCTAAAAAGTCAATGATACCTCTGAGCAGATTAAAGGTGTCTGCATTGGTATTAAGTGCCGCACTTTCTTGTATGCGATTAAAAATAGCCTCAAACTTAAGATAAGTTCGTGCTTTGGCGGTTAAAGGAAAATCGTAAACAAACATATGCTCAATCTTTTTTGACTACGGAGCGATCTGGCCACAAGCAAATCGCGGATCTTGGGAACTGGCAAGATATTTAATATGTAAGTTTAACACGTGTTCACGCTTTTCATCCATGCTTAAAACATCTGTTTGGATGATATCGTTAGCGTGTTGTAACTTATATTCGCGACTTAGTTGTTTATTAATAATGTTTTGTGCTACTTCGCGCGAACAGTGATCACGTGCAATAATGCGGCTCAGTTGTGTCTCAACGCTAGCATCAACTACCAAGATAGTATCTACCAGATGTTCTAGGTGATTTTCAAAGAGCAATGGTATGTCCAAGATAATATAGGGCATAGGTTTTGCTGGATTGATGAGGTATTGCTTATCAACCTTACTAAGTTGAATAAGGACTTCCTCATTACTAGAACTAGAAGCTGCTTTAAGGCGCTCTTGACTTGCACAGAAGTTGACATAGCTAGGGTCTAAAGCTTGTCCTTGAGCACATCCCTCTATAAGAGCTAAGGTGCGCTCATGAATAGTAGGATGGATGATGCTATTTAAAGTGGCAAGTTTGTCTTTGTCTGCAAAGACAATAGTGCGCAGTAGGGGGCGATTTAAAGAGCCGTCAGGGTTTAATATCTCACTGCCAAAATGTTGAGCTATCTTCTCTAAAGTAGGGCTATGAGCTTGTACTACCTCACGAGCTATCATATCGCTATCAATGATACTAACCCCGTAAAGTTTAAACAGTTTTCCAATAAAGCTTTTGCCACAGGCGATATTGCCTGTCAGTCCAACTTTTAACATTGCAAAATTCCTGTAAGATAAGACAGCTATTAAGAGTATAGACCTAAAAGATTGCTAATAGTTGCATCGATCTTATTTCTAATTTGCTAATATGTTAAATATTCGTATTATGGTTACCTCTCTAGGTGAGACTGTGAAAAAATTAAAGATTGTTATCTTGCCTCTATTAGCTCTAGCTTTAGGAGCTTGTCAAAGTACTCCTGAATCTACCAAAACAGCATCTGAGCTTGCTGCTGAAGCCAGCTTAGATCATCCTATTTTTAAGGGGCGTATGATTTACTTACGAGGTGAGATGAATGATTTTGGTATACAAGGAGCCTATCGCTTACGTAAGTTTGATGAGGGAAAGTACTGTACCTTAGCACCATTGCGCTCTGATTGGTCTCCTTATAAGTTTAAGTTTGCTGATAGTGCTTGGACCTCGGGCACTAACTTTGGCTTTGCAGTTCCTCCAGGGGTGCTGCGCACAGGTTCAGGTAATTACCAGCTTAATGGTAAGTCACGTTTTGAAGAGTTACGTTATGAAGTTGCTAAAGATGGTATCTATCGTTTCTGTATTACTATTCAAAATGATGTACCTTATGCTAGTGTCTCTTTGCTTGAAGATGGCAAACTCACCACTACTGAAGAACTCATTAAATCAGAGATTGAGCGTGAATTTAGCGTTCCTAAAAATTAATTATGGCTAAAGAAGAAATTACTCTTACAGATAGTCAAGCTGAGTTGTTGATTGCCTTTGTTGACTACTTGGCTTTAGAAAAAGGCATCTCCGAGAACTCACAATTTGCATACTGCTCTGACGTTAAGAACTTCATACTCTTTTTAGCTAAGAAGGATGCATCGATCACCTTATTTGATAGTGATGATGTGCGTGAGTACTTTGAATTGCGTTTGCAAGATGGTACCAATTCCAGAACAGTCAGACGCTTTTATGCCTCGATCAACAATTTTGTTAAGTTCTTGCGTCTTGAGGGTATGCGTGATGATAACCCAATGGATGCCGTAGATTTGAGCAAAACAGCTGTAACTTTGCCTAAAGTTATGAGCGAACAAATGGTAACACGCTTTTTAGCTGCTCCTGATTTGACCAAAGAGTTAGGCTTGCGTGATCGCGCTATGTTTGAGCTCTTATATGCTTGTGGCTTGCGTGTCAGTGAGTTGTGCAATCTTAAGTTTGAAGATATGCACTTAAATGACAAGTATTTGCTCTTATTTGGTAAGGGCAATAAGCAGCGTATGATTCCTATGACAGATGCTGCCTGCTATTGGATTGAGACCTATATTAAGACTGCTCGTGCTTTAAAAGATCCTCACAATGAGTGTCCTTTTGTCTTTATTTCCAACAAAGGTCCTGATAAACCACGTCCTATGAGCCGCATTGCCTTTTGGTATCGCGTTAAATACTATGCTAAGCAATTAGGTTTAGAAATAGCGCCATCACCACACTCGTTTAGACATGCTTTTGCTACTCATTTGCTAAATCACGATGCTGATTTGCGTTCCTTACAATTGCTCTTAGGCCACGCTAGATTGTCTACTACTCAAATTTACACTCATGTTGCTTTAGCCCGCATGCACTTAATTTACGACAAGACCCATCCTAAGGCTTAATAAAAAGCCCCTCATTTTAGAGGGGCTTTTTATTAGAGAGCGATTCGTTGTAGTTAGTCTTTTGGTATGTCAATCTTGCGACAAGCTACAGCAGTGAAGACTACGTCAGAGGAGCTATTTAAAGCAGTCTCAGTAGAGTCTTGAATTACGCCGATAATAAAGCCAATACCTACTACTTGCATAGCAATGTCATTACCAATACCGAAGATGGAACATGCAAGTGGAATTAACATTAAAGAGCCACCTGCAATACCAGAGGTACCGCAAGCACAAAGTACAGAGGCAATACACATTAATAAAGCAGAGGCAAAGTCTACTTCAATGCCTAAAGTACGTACTGCAGCCATGGTCATAATAACGATGGTAACAGCAGCACCTGACATGTTAATGGTGCAACCTAAAGGAATAGAGATAGCATAGGTCTCTTTTGGTAAGCCTAAGCGCTCGCATAAGGCTAAATTAACTGGGATGTTAGCAGCAGAGGAGCGGGTAAAGAAGGCAGTAACAGCACTTTGTGTGATACTAGTAAATACCAATGGGTATGGATTCTTACGGCACATTAAGAATGCAACCAATGGGTTTAATACAAAGGCAATTAAGAGCATGCTTGCAACTAATACTAATACTACTTGTAAGTAGTTTAAAAGGTTAGCAAAGCCGCCTTCTTGGGTGCAGGAATTGTAAACTAAGCCCATAACGCCTAAAGGAGCAAAGCGAATAACAATACGTACTACACCTGCTACAGTTTGAGCTAAGTCATCTAAAACTAACTTAGTAGGCTCATGAGCTACACGGAACATTAGACCAAAGGTAATACCCCAGACTAAGATGGCTACATAGTTGCCCTTGATTAAGGCATTAACTGGGTTATCAACAGCCTGCATAATGAAGTTTAAGAGCACTTCGGAAATGCCTTGAGGAGGAGATACTTCAGTAGCAGCATCAGCTAAAGATGGGAAAGTAACAGGAAAAGCGTAGCTCATGCATAAAGCTAAGATCGATGAGAAAATCATAGAAATGAAATATACAAAGATCACTGGCTTCATGTTGGTCTTAGTGCCTTTGGTATGACCTGCAATAGCAGATGATACCAGCACAAAAACTAAGATTGGAGCCATAGCCTTTAATGCAGAGACGAATAGATTACCAAAAGCTGGTAATACAGTCTTGTCGCCTGGAATGATCATAGCGAGGATGACACCCACTATCAGGCCAATCACTACCTGCATAATGAATGGAATGGCATTAAAGAATTTGGCTATAGGATTATTTGGGCTAACTGGCTCAAGCATAATGTTAGGCTTCCCTGTTGGTTCCAAAGAAAAGGTAAAATATGTGTTTTTTCTTAATGCCTACTTGTTATTTGCCAACTACAGCGCGCTCCCTTGTTGCCTAAAAAACAATAGCACTTATGCTTTAACTTAACGTAAGTTAAGAGCATGCCAATAGCTATTGATATTAGGAAAGAAACGGCAGTTAAGAAGCTTGGGTAAAACTTGTTAACTGGATAACAAGGAATTTAAGATATGCGCAAGCTCGAACACAAGAGCATTGCTAATAAGGCAGACTAGAAAAAACGCCGCCATTATACCGCGTAAAATGATAAATTGGTGATAGCTATCACGAAAAAATCAGTACACTGATTAAAATTGGGTTTTTGACATTTATCTTTGGCCCAATGTGTGCTTAAGCTTATAATTAAAGTTTTCTTGGCTTGACACTTGGAGAAAGAACAGCGTGCAATTAGGTTATCGTTCTGTTTCGTTTGATGTGCATGGTAATGAGTATGTTGCCTTGCAAGGCGCAAATGATAAATTTTTAGCGCTCCAGGGCCCTGTTAGGCTTAATAAGTCTCGTATTACTCGTCAGTTTAAGAGTACTCAGATCTTTCACGATTTAGCTCCTAACAATATCTTACAAGGTATCTCGCTACAGTCTAATAACGAGTACACCTCAGCTGTCTTTGCCTATCAAAATGTGGGCGAGTTCAAGAACTTCTTGTCAGTAGTAGATCCTCATTTGCAATATGCTAATGGCAAAAAGCTTGGTCGTGCTATTGCTCTTTTGCATCAAGATACTTTAACTGGCCCACAAAAAGATAAGGCTGAAGAGCGCCGTGATGCTATTCATCAAAAGCTGACTACTTATTTAACTCGTGGTCCGCGCTTTAATCATGAGACCCCAATCTTAAAAGCTATTATCGACCGCATTGATAGTTTAGGTGATTACAAGCTCACTAGACGTTATGGAGGATTGCGTCTCGATAATGTCTTTTTAACTAATACAGGCAATGTGATCTTAAAGCCTAGTGCTTCTTTTGGCTTTGGTGATGCTATTGAAGATTTAGTGCTCTTTGAGTGTGAAGATGCAGGTCAAATGCCTTGTGTAGTAGCTGGTGTGATTGATGGCTATTTTGGTGGTGTCAATGTGCCAGCAAACTTCTGGGTGGGTTTTGCTATTTATAGTGCTATTTATTCGCTCACACGCTGCTCTGAGCATGCTCGCAAGTCCAAAGCCGAACAAGAACGCATGGTTGCTCAGTCTCGTCGTATCTTACAAGACTTTGATAACTTTACCCGACCTATTCCGCGTTGGTATCGCTCTAATATAGTCAAGAAAGCTAAATCTGAGGTTAAGATGCTTGGCATCTGACTACAAGGGCAGTTTGTGAAAACTGCCCTTATTATTTAGGCAAGGCCGCTGATTAACATGCGGATTGAAACTAAGAACATACCCACAGCAAAGATACGCTTTAAGGTAACAGGAGAAACACCTTTACCAATTTTGACCCCAAAAGGGGCACCTAAAATTGATAGCGGAATGACACAAGCTACAGCTAAGAGGCTGACATAACCTACAGTAAAGATAGGGGCATTTTCAGGAGTGACACCTGTAAAGAAGAGGACTAGGGCACCAGGAATACCAACAAATAAGGTTACAGCTGAAGAAGTACCTACTGAACGGTGAGGTTGTTCACTACAGGCATTTAAAACAGGAATAGTTAAAGTGCCACCACCTACACCTAACATTACTGATAAAAATGAGATCGACAAAGCAATAGCACGCTGTCCCCAAGGCCCAGGTAAAGAGGCAAACATAGGCTTGGCCTTAGCTCTAAAAAAAGTGTTGAGGCTATTTAATAGCATCATCGCGCCAAAGAGAATGACTAGCCATTTGCCGCCATAAAAAGAGGATATGAGGGATCCTAAGAGCACGCCTACAATTAAGCCAGGCGCCCAAGTCTTAATAGTTTGCACATTGATATTGCCATTACGATATTGGGCACTAGCTGCGGTAATGGAAGTGGGAATCATGCAAGCAAGAGAGGTACCTGTAGCAAGCATCATTGCCACAGTAGGATCTACGTGAAATGCTGAAGTAAAGACATAGTAAAAGACAGGGACGAATATAATACCGCCACCAATGCCTAATAGACCAGCAAAAAAGCCTCCAGCTAAACCGCAGGTGCCTAAAACAGCTACGGTGAAAATCAAGTCACTCCATTCTAATCCAAACATGTTTGTTTCCTTGTGATCAATAATAGGTTGGGATTGAGTGTATCACCTTTGCAAAGCGCGCTTATATAAGGGTTAAATAAAAAATTATAAAAAAATTTAGTTAAAGTGTTGACAAGGTCATGTGAGATCGATATTATATGCACCCGTTGAGACATCACAGTGTTGTGATTAACCTGCAGGGCGTCCTTAGCTCAGTTGGATAGAGCAACAGCCTTCTAAGCTGTGGGGCGAAGGTTCGACTCCTTCAGGACGCGCCAAGCGTCAACAAAATTTGATTAATACAATCTCTATGGTGGCTGTAGCTCAGTTGGTAGAGTCCCGGATTGTGATTCCGGTTGTCGTGGGTTCGAGCCCCATCAGCCACCCCAATTTAGATTATATTAATCCCACTCTGCGGGAGTGGCGAAATTGGTAGACGCACAAGATTTAGGTTCTTGCGCCTTCGGTGTAAGGGTTCGAGTCCCTTCTCCCGCACCATCTCCTGAACAATATAGCAACCACATGGTTGCTTTTTTTGTGCCTCAAATTTTTACATACATATTGTATGTATGTCTCCTATCTGTGATTCTCTAGTCAATTTATCCATTCATATTGGTCTGGAATATCTACTATACAGTTAGTCTTATCCATTTGCTTACCACAAAGAGCACAACGTCCCTCTTACATAGCGAAGATATAATCCTTAACACTAGCATAGTTTTTGAGTTTACCGTTTTGATGGTCAACTCCTTGAACAGATCCATCATCTAGTTGCGTAAAAGCGAACTTGTTGTATTCAATAGTCCAGCTTTTAATAGGCATAAATTTGATGATTTGCTTAATCATATTTAAGTGAGTGCGAACACTGTTGCAGTTGGAGTAAGCCATATAGCAGGACGCTTGCGGGTATTAAAGCGACTTTCTTTGTTAATGATGTCTTTAACTGCTAGTTTGTCATCCTTGAATCATGGAAGCTTACGGCCATCAGAAAACTCAGTTAAAGTATTATTTCGCTTAGCTTTGCGTTTACGTACTAATAAGCGCTGTCCTCTACGAGATGCCCTACGATGCTGAGCACGTTTTACCATCAGCTTAGGGATTTCGTGGTTACGCGTAGAGATATTAGCAGCATAAACCACTTCACCTTTGCACTTTACTACAGAAATGCCAATATTGTTCCGTCCAAGATCGATTCCTCCCTATAGATCTTGGACAAAGTGAGTACTTTCATAGTTCAGCTGTATGGCAAAGGGTTTTTAACAAACAATTTTTGCCTTTTCCTACTTAAAAGGTGTCGCGCTCGATCAATCCTTTAATGGGCATAAGCAGGATACCTTGACTGTTAAAAACAAGAGCAATATCCATAAAAACATAAACTCTAAAAAACATAAAGTAATGCGCTATATCTAGTCAAACAAGACATAACGTAAAAGTACCATAGACTTGGCACAGATACGCTCAGATCATGGGGCTTGGTTCTTGGTATACACCGTTGACACCCCAAGGTGGTTGAGAACTAAATCCTTCTGTGTCGTAATTATCTCTGCTCATTGAAACCGAAGTTTTAGGATGGAGTTGTTGACTTGCTCTAATGCTTTTGAAGAGAAGATTAATGCTATGATTCAAAATAAGAAGATCTTGGCTGATGATACAATCACAACAGGCGAAAGTTGGATTGGTAATATGTCTGATGGTGAATTAGATAGTCTCTTTGCTCTAAATAAGAACTAATATGCCAAAAAGCCTAAGTGTTGCCACTTAGGCTTTTTTAGTCTCAAAAATAAGAGCTTTATTGATGATAGGTCTTTAAGAAGTGTTCTAAGCGATTGCAAGCATCATCAATGATATCTACATCTGGTAAGAATACGACACGGAAATGATCTGGGGCAATCCAGTTAAAGCCAGTGCCTTGGACTACCAAGAGCTTTTCTTGACGTAATAGATCTAAGCAGAACTTTTGATCATCCTTGATGTTAAAGCGCTTGATGTCAATTTTAGGGAACATGTATAAGGCACCATGAGGCTTTTTGACACTAATGCCAGGAATAGCATTAAGGCGCTCATACATAGCCTGACGCTGACGGTGGAGACGACCTCCTGGCACAATTAGCTCGTTGATACTTTGATAACCACCTAAAGCAGTTTGAATAGCATGTTGGAGTGGAACATTAGCACAAAGACGCATGGCCATCATCATGCGAATACCTTCGATATAGCCACGCATCTTAGCTTTAGGGCCAGTTAAAATCATCCAACCTTGTCTAAAGCCGCAAGCACGATAGGTCTTAGATAGACCATTATAGGTGACAATAGGAATATCATCACATAATGTACAAATACTGCGGTGAGCGTAATCGTCATAGAGGATTTTGTCGTAGATTTCATCAGCAAAGATCATTAAGCCATGTTGACGGCACAGCTCAATTAAGTCTTGGAGAAATTCAGTAGAGTAGACAGCTCCTGTTGGGTTATTAGGATTGATAATGACAATGCCTCTAGTGCGAGGGCTAATTTTCTTTTTAATGTCCTCTAAATCAGGGAACCAATCAGAATCCTCGTCGCACACATAGTGCACAGCATGTCCTCCTGCTAAAGTAATAGCAGCAGTCCATAAAGGATAGTCAGGAGCAGGTACTAAAATCTCATCACCATTGTTAAGCAAGGCATTCATAGAGGTAGTAATAAGCTCGGAGACACCATTGCCGATATAGACATCGTCAACATCTGCGTTTTTTAGGCCTTTTTGCTGATAGTACTGAGCAATAGCTTTGCGAGCCGAGAAAATACCATTAGATTCACAATAGCCTTGGGAGACAGGTAGGTTTCTGACTACATCACGTACTACCTCCTCAGGGGCTTCAAAACCAAAGGTAGCTAAATTGCCAATGTTGAGTTTAAGGATACGTACACCCTCCTCTTCCATTTGGCATGCTTCTTGGTGGATTCTGCCACGAATGTCATAACAGACGTGGTCTAATTTGTGTGATTTTTCAATCGGCTTCATAAACGCCTCTTCAGAGCGCATTGCGCTCTTGCAATAAGTTCAAAACACAAAACCATTACTGCTATTTTGTACAGATGCTACTGCTCAACAACAGTCAGCTCCCTGCAATGTCGTGGGAATCACTTTCAGCCACACTAACAACCAAAGAGGCAAAACTTAGGTAATAGTTTCAGTCCTTAGTACAGGATTTTAGCACGCTCATCTTTACAGAATGTGAGCTAGTTTACGTGAACTAAAAAAGGGCGGCGAGCACTAAAGATCTCCAAGGCCTATGACGGCCTTGGAGGAAGGATTATTTAAAATCACGGCCTATGGCCTGCTCATCGTAGATCTTTTCGATGATATAGCGCTCATAGGCGTAGTGAGGAGATGGGCTGCGGCGGTATTTTACTAAGTCACGAGTTCGCTCTGAGTAGGTAATAGAGTTAGTAAACATGACAAATGGGACACGATTACCGCTTTTAGTAATGACAAAACCTGCTAGATTGGAGACATTTTGCAAGGTTCCTGTCTTGGCAATAACATGCTCTTTAAGCGGCTCATTAAAGGTTGAAGCGCGCCATTGTAAAGTGCCTGACTTGCCAGATACAGGTAAGAGCTCAATAATGCCTAAAGTATCATTATGATTATTGATATAGTCTAAGATTTCCAACATAGTGTCAGGGTTCATAAGATTATGTGGCGATAAACCTGAGCCATCAACAATGTAAGAGCTGCCTAAATCAATTTTGGCATATTGATTTAAAATCGAGCGCATCGCTCTGTTAGCTCGATAGTAGGTAGCTGGTAAGTTAAAGTACTCAGCAGCAATATTTTTGGCAATAGCATCAGCATAGAGATTGTTAGACTTTTGCAGCATGTACTCTATTAAATCACGTAACTTAGGTGAGCTACGCTGGGCAATAGTAACTACATCAGACTCAGGAGTATGAGAGATCTGTACCTTGCCAGATAGACCAATCTTGAGACGATTGAGTAAAATCTTGGTCCAATCAACCCCCCAACGTTCGGCATCGGAAATGGCTAAAGATAAAGGCCAAGGCTTGTTGTTTTTAAAGCTAGAGGGAATGCAGCCTGTTAAATGGTACTTGTTATCAATAAATAGATTTGCCTCTAAAATACAGTCGCCACCATAGTCACTCTCTTCAACAGCGACTACATCAGAGTGCAGCTCAATAGGAACTCCTGATGGCACCAAAGGACTAGCATGGGTTCCTGGCCCTCCTGACTTTAATTGGGCAAAGGTGCAGTTGCGATTTAAGATAATAGGGGCGCTAGGGGCAGTAAAGCATGAAGGTAGATCATCCCATGACCAACCATTAGCACGGCTGGGACCTCCAAAACGGCTAACATCTAAAATCACATTACCTGCAATATGGCGTACGCCATGCTTTTGCAAGACACCTAAGAGGCTTTGGTAGTGATCAACTCTTAAAGTAGGATCACCTGTAAACTTAACGATGACATTAGAGTTCAAAGTGCCTGAGCTATCAACATTGAGCTTGTTGCCAGGCAAAATGGCTTTGCCCTGAACCTCAAGACGGGTAACTAATTCATAATCACCTCCTAAATAGAGCATAGCAGCTAGAGCTGTCACCATTTTTTGGGTGGAGGCAGGATGAAAGTAAATATGGTTATTGTGACCATAAACTTTGTCGCTATTAGGTAGTTTGTAGGCAATACCTACCTGAGCTCCATCTAAGGGAGTAGAGGTGGCAGGTATGGCATAGCTTGATAGTGACGTCATTAAGAGCGCACTAGCACATAAGCAAGAGATAATAAACTTGCGTACCATAAAGATCTCAATTGAAAAAACTAAGGTAAAATTCGCCCCCTATTATAGCCATATAACTAAGCTTTGCCTCTAGAGCAAACAAATCGCGCTTTTATGAGCTTATCCTATGGCTTATAATTGGGCTGTATATTATAGATTTAGGACCTTCTTTAATTAAGCTTAGGGTGGCTAAAGATGGTCTTGCTAGATAGCTTTGAGGTATTTATGGTAATTGAGCCAAAAGTTCGTGGTTTTATCTGTGTAACAACCCATCCTACTGGCTGTGAGGCTAATGTTAAGCAACAAATCGACTATGTAAAGTCCCAACCAAAGGTAGAAAATGGCCCTAAGAAAGTCTTAGTGATCGGTGCTTCTACTGGTTATGGCTTAGCCTCTCGTATCAATGCTGCTTTCGGCTCTGGTGCTGCTACTTTAGGTGTCTTCTTTGAAAAGCCTGGTACTGAAAAGCGCCCAGGTAGCGCCGGCTGGTACAACAGTGCTGCTTTCACCAAGTTTGCTAAGGAAGAAGGTCTATATGCTCGCAACATTAATGGCGATGCCTTCTCTGATGAGTGCCGTGCTAAGGCTATTGAAATTATTAAGGAAGACTTAGGCCAAATCGATTTAGTCGTTTATTCCTTAGCCTCTCCTGTACGTAAAGTGCCTTCTACTGGTGAAGTAGTGCGCTCTTGCTTAAAGCCAATTGGTAAGCCATACGTTTCTACTGCTATTGACACCAATAAGGACACTATTATTGAAGCAACTGTAGAGCCAGCTACCGAAGAGGAAATCCAGAACACTGTGACTGTAATGGGTGGTCAAGACTGGGAGTTATGGATGAAAGCCTTAGCTGATGCTAATGTATTAGCTCAAGGCTGTAAGACTGTAGCTTATAGCTATATTGGTACTGAAATTACTTGGCCTATTTACTGGCATGGTGCTTTAGGTAAGGCTAAGGAAGACTTAGATCGTGCTGCTTTAGCTATCCGCTCTTCTTTAGAGCAAATAGGTGGTGATGCTCGTGTTGCTGTGTTAAAGTCTGTAGTGACCCAAGCCTCTGCAGCTATTCCTGTTATGCCTTTATACATTGCTTTATGCTTCCGTGTAATGCGCGAGCAAGGAATCCATGAGAGTGTTATTGAGCACATTACCCGTATGTTCAACAGCGCACTTTATGGTATGCAAGCTCCAGAGCTTGATGCTGAGGGTCGTATCCGCATGGATAGTTGGGAGTTACGTGATAGCGTCCAGCTCAAGTGCAAGGACTTATGGGCTAAGGTTACTACTGAGAATCTTAAGGATATTACTGATTACGAAGAGTATAAGCACGAGTTCTTACAGCTCTTTGGCTTTGAAATTGATGGCGTAGACTATCAAGCTGACGTAAGTCCAGTTGCTGATTTTGACTGTGTAAATCTCTAGTTGCTAACTTAAGTATTTGGCAATTAAAACAAAAAGGGCAAGTTTAATAAGAACTTGCCTTTTTTGTTGGTTTAGGTAGTTTAGCAAAGACCAAACCTGATTGAGTAAAGTAGGTAGTACCGTGCTCTTCTTGGGTAGCTAATTTGCGGACTACGAGGCTATCTGCGCTGAGCAGCCCATAACCGCGTTCAGATAATAGCTTTATCCAATATTCACTAGGCTGCTCATTAAGGTGAAAAGCACCATTTTGTCCAGGAATTGCATTGGTCATTAGCACTTAAGTACTCAGGCAAATAGCCTAAGCCAGAGCCAACATCTAAGACACTCTTAATGCCAAAGCGCTTAATGATATATTCATAATACCTTGGGAGAAAATGAGGCAGAATCGCCTCCTTTGTTGTTGATATTTATATCATGCGGCAAGCCTACAAAGAGGGTGTTGAAGTTTTCTGCATTTGATATAGAAAATTGCATAGCAAGAGTCTGCCTTAATTAATAAATCGATAATTAGGTCTTATTTAGTATAGATACGTCAACACTATGAGCTGAGCTTACGAAGTTTTTGGCGATTATTATCCATTGGCTTTATAATACGTTTTTTATACTATGTTTATCATATTTTTCCTTTGTAGGAGTTCTCGTCAAAATGGCAGCACAGATCATTGATGGCAAGGCTGTAGCTAAGCAGTTACGTTTATCTTTAAAAGAGCAGGTAGATGCCAAGGTTGCTTTAGGCATGCGTCAACCAGGTTTGGCCGTTATTTTAGTCGGCGCAGATCCTGCTTCTGAGGTGTATGTACGTAATAAGCGTCGTGCTTGTGAGGAAGTTGGTATTAAGAGCTTCTCTTATGATTTACCTGCTACTACCTCTCAACAAGAGCTTGAGGATCTTATTGATCAGTGCAATAACAATGATGAAATTGATGGCATCTTAGTGCAGTTCCCATTACCTGAGGGATTAGATGAGCGTCGTGTTATTGAAAAGATTGCTGCCGCTAAGGATGTTGATGGCTTCCACCCATACAATGTTGGCCGCTTAGCTCAGCGTATTCCTCTATTACGTGCTTGCACTCCTAAGGGCGTAATGACTTTATTAAAGAGCATTAATGCTGACTTATTAGGCATCAATGCTGTGATTGTAGGTGCTTCTAATTTAGTTGGTCGCCCTATGGCCTTAGAGCTTTTATTAGAAGGTGCTACTGTTACTGTAACTCACCGCTTTACCAAGGATTTAGAGTACTTTGTGCGTCAAGCTGATTTATTAATTGTCGCTTGTGGTAAGCCTCACTTAGTTCCTGGTGAGTGGGTTAAAGATGGTGCTATCGTTATTGATGTGGGTATCAATCGTTTAGCTGATGGCTCTTTATGTGGTGATGTTGGCTATGACGAGGCTGTTAAGCACGCTGCCTATATTACTCCAGTTCCAGGTGGCGTAGGTCCTATGACTGTAGCTACCTTGATGGAAAACACTATCCAGGCTTATGAAAGTCATTTAACTAAGTAAGTTTAAAAACCACTAAAAACTTTAAGAAAAAGCCACCTAATTCAGGTGGCTTTTTAATTTTTTAGGTATTTATGCGAAAAAATCTGGGGGAGTGCGGTAGAATGAAAGGTTGGCACTAGATGTGCTAATTGGTTAGTGTAGTCAGTTAAGTCACAAATTTATTGCAATCTCTTATAATAAGGAATTTGTGTGTACTTTAACCTTAGTGACATTTTGTCAGGAGGCTGTACTCTTTGCCACCCCAATTTGTTTTCCAAGCAATATCCAGAAGGTAGCTAAATGGTCTTACTATTTCTTAGTGTATGGGCAATTGTTATTGCTCTAAATGAGGTGCTTTTTGCAGCTCAGCCATTTTCCATGACCAGCATAGCAGCTGCTATGCCTCATACCTTAATGTTTTCTGTAGTGCTCAGCGCTGCCGTATATATTGCTAAAAAGCGTATTATTGACGCTGTTAATAAGGGTAGACCTATTGATAAGCGTTTTGTAGCAGAACTTACTCCTGAGGTGGGGCACCAACTCAATAGCATGCGCCGTAAGTTAGAGGCCATGGATGGTGGTAAGGGTAAGAGTGTTGGTAAGAAGGTTAAAGGCAAGAGTAAAGGACGTAACTTTCCTAGTGACAGTGAATTATCTCATGCCCATAAAGAGCAAGCTAAGCTTAATCAAGAATCTTACGATCGCATTTACGAAAAACAAGTAAGAAATGAGCAGCTTAAAGAACAAAAAGAAAAAGCTAAGGCTCAAGCTCGTGCCCGTGCGCAGCAAGGAAATAGAGCTCAACAATATGATGAGTCTATGAGTGAGCGTGAAAGCGTTACAACTGGTGTAGTAGGCGATCCTAATGACTTTGTTAAAGAGGCGCATGCTCAAATGATGGAGCAAGCTCAAGAGCGTATAGATGCAGCAAAACGTCAACGCACTGCACAAGAGCTTCAAGAGCAAAGAAAGAGTGCTCCTTCTATGGTTGAAAGTCGCGCTCGTTTAGCCAAAGAAAAAGAACTACAAAAAGAGCGTCGTGAGGCTCAGATCGATGCTTTAGGTGCTATTTCTCAACAAGAGCGTGCCGTAGAGGAGGCTCGTCGGGCTCAAGAAAAAGCAGCGGCTAAAGCTCGTGCTCAAGAACGTGCTGAAGCTGCCGCAAAGGCCGAGGCTGAAGCTAAGGCTCAAGCTCGAGCCCAAGCCCAAGCTCGTGCCGAGGCTGCAGCTAAAGAAAAAGCTGAGCAAGAACGTCGTGCTATGGCTAAGGTTCGCGAGCTAGCTGCAGCTAAAGAGCGTGCAGCTATCGCCGCTCGTGAACGTAAAGAGCAAGAAGCTCATGCGCGTAAGGCTCAAGAGATGCAAATGCGTAAGCTTCAAGAAGCTCAAATGCGTAAAGCTCAAGGTCGTAAGATCCAAGAAGAGCAAGCACGCAAACTACAAGAGGAACAAGCACGCAAGGCACAAGAAGCTCAGATGCGTAAGGCTCAGCATTTGGAGCATTTACAAGAACAAGCTAAGAACATTAAGAGTATTAACTTAGATGCACCTAAGAAGGTAGCTCATCAACAAGAGATTGATTTTATTGATCAGATTGAGATCCCTAAGGGAGGTTTAGATACTTCCTCTTTAAGACCTTATCAAATGCCTAAGAGTGGTGCAGGTTTAGATACTTCAGCTTTAAAGAAAGTAACTTTAAACAAGGAGCTCTCACCTGAGCGTTTAAGCTCTAAGATGCTCAATACTAGTGGCAATACTTTAAGTAATGCTAATTTATCTAAGAAGGTTACTGCTAAAGGTAAGGATAAGTTAAGCGTCAAGGAAGGTGCTATGGCTATGCAAACTACCTTGCAAAATGATAGTGCTTTACCTCGTGGTCAGGCCAATACTTTGGAGTTAGCGCATTATCAAGCCAATGCTCGTGCTCGTGCGCTGGCTCAAGCTCAATCACCTAAGGCTCAATCTCCTGCAGTGAAAAAGCTATCACGCACCACCACTAAAAGGGCGGTGCCTAATAATGCTATAGCTAAACGTGTTGTGCCTAATAATAAGCACGCACCAGTAAAGCAAGGGCCTATTGGCTTAGGTACTACTATATCAGGTATGCCGCAAGCTAGTTATAGTGCTAGTGATGTTCCTGAAGTCTTGGTGCAAGCTGAGCAAGTTTTGCCTAAGAATAATATCGACTCTTTAAAGAGAGCAGGGAATAATAGTGAGGCTTCCCGTCATGCTGATTTAATGCATGCCCAGGAAAATGCTAATACCTATATGCAGATGCAAAGCCAAGCTACACCTCATCATAAGGGTCATCGTGCCCGTCCAAGCCAGCTGCTTCAAGTCAATGAGAGCTCTAATCATTCTTAAATTTAGAGCTTAACCCTTTAATCTAAGTGAAAAAAAAGCGTCCTCAGGACGCTTTTTTTGTCATTAGCCCAAAGTTTTAGGCTTTTTTGCTACGAGCTGGCTTTTTTGCTGTAGCCTTAGGGGCTTGAGCTTGAGGTGCTTCTTGTGGAGTAACTACAGGCTCTTTACCTTCAAGTTTCTCTTCTAAGTAGTGAATAGAGACACCACCATTGATCTCGTTAGGATCATTGAGCAATTCCTTATGTAAAGGAATATTGGTCTTGATGCCTTCAATCACTAACTCATCTAAAGCCTCACGGGCTCTAGCCATAGCAAGCTCACGAGTATCATCATGAACAATTAACTTGCCAACTAAAGAGTCATAGTGAGGAGGAACACTATAAGACTCGTAGATGTGAGAATCCCAACGTACACCAGGGCCACCTGGGATATGCAGACGCTTGATTAAGCCAGGGCTTGGAATAAAGGTCTTTGGATCTTCAGCATTGATACGGCACTCAAAAGCGTGACCACGTAACTTGATATCATCTTGGCTAAAGGATAAAGGCTCGCCTGCACATACGGAAATCATTTCACGTACCAAGTCGACGCCAGTGATCATCTCAGTAATTGGGTGCTCTACTTGAATACGGGTGTTAACTTCGATAAAGAAGAACTGACCGTTTTCATATAAGAACTCAAAGGTACCAGCACCGCGATAGCCAATGTCGATACAAGCCTTAACGCAAGACATACCAATAGTCTCACGCTGTTCTTGAGTAATAAATGGAGCTGGAGCTTCTTCTAAAACCTTTTGGTTGCGACGCTGCATAGAGCAGTCACGCTCACCACAATAGCAAGCATGGCCACGGCCATCAGAGATAACTTGGAACTCGATATGACGAGGGTTTTCCAAGAATTTCTCCATATAAACAGCTGGGTTATTAAAGAACATGTCAGCTTCGCGGCGAGTTAAGCTAATAGCATCGCCTAATTCTTTTTCGCTGCGAACTACACGCATGCCACGGCCACCGCCGCCACCTGCTGCTTTAATAATGATTGGATAGCCAATCTTTTTGGCAATTTTCTTGTTCTCTTCAAGATTATCACCCAAAGCACCCTCAGAGCCTGGTACACATGGTACGCCAGCCTTGATCATAGCGCGCTTGGCAGAGACCTTGTCACCTAATAGGCGAATAGTGTCGGCATTTGGACCGATAAACAAGAAGCCTGATTTTTCTACCATCTCAGCAAAGTCGGCATTCTCAGATAAGAAGCCATAGCCAGGGTGAATGGCTGATGCGCCAGTGGCCTCGGCAGCTGCGATAATGCGTGGGATGTTTAGGTATGAGTCCTTGGCTGAAGCAGGGCCAATACAGATAGACTCATCGGCCAATTTTACGTGCATTAGATCGCGGTCAGCACTAGAGTGCACAGCTACGGTCTTTAAACCCAATTGACGGCAGGCACGAAGTACACGTAAGGCAATTTCGCCACGATTGGCAATGAGCACCTTTTCAATTTGCATACTAACTTATTTCCCAGAAAAAAAATGGTCACCAAGCAATAGTCCTCGTGTGTTGTTAGAGGCTATGTTCTTAAAGAGAAAAGATATGAAATGATGCTTGGTAAAGACGTATTAGGAACCTAGGGAAATTCACTAGGCTCCTAGTAAGCTATGTAAGTTTGTTTATTCAAACTCGAAGATTGGCTGGTCAAACTCAACAGTAGTACCATTTTCAACTAAGATCTTCTTAATGGTACCAGAGCGATCAGCTGGGATTTGATTCATCATCTTCATAGCTTCAACGATGCACAAGGTATCGCCTTCCTTTACGGTAGAGCCAACCTCAACAAATGGAGTGCTAGTTGGGCTGGTAGCGCGATAGAAGGTGCCAACCATAGTAGAACGCATGATCTTGGAATCATCAACAGCAGCGGCAGTTTCAACTGGAGCAGCAGCAGGTGCTGCTACAGGAGCAGCGGCAGCAACAGGTGCTGCTACAGGAGCAACAGGAGCTGGAGCGGCAACTACAGTTGGTGCAACCACAGTAGACTGGCGAGAAATACGGAGTTCTTCCTCACCCTGCTTTAAATTGATTTCAGCGACATCGGAGTTAGATACGAGGTCAATCAATTTAGCGATCTTGTGAATGTCAATTTGCATTTAGATTCCCAAATAAAACACGCAAGGGTACACCACTATTAATTTGGTATAGCTTGCTTTTAAAAACTAGTCACCACCATCATAAAGCCAAAATAGTTTCAAACTAAATTTAATCTTGTGCTTGTAAGATCAAGCGCAAGTGCTAGTGATTTGGTAAGTGAGTTGAGCATTGTAAAACTTAATAGCTCAAAAACAAGAGCAAAACAGATCCCTTGCTAAAACAAAGTAGCCTGCCTGTACTCTGGGCACTACAAGTTAAGGGTATAGTGCTTACCCTTTTAAGTATTTAACAGCCTTTTGCAAAGCAAAATAATAGCCATCAAGGCCAAAACCAACAATCACGCCCAGCGCTTTAGCTGAGAGGTAAGAGTGGTGGCGAAATTCTTCACGTGCGTGGACATTTGAAATGTGAATCTCAATAAAAGGAATTGAGACAGCTCCCAACGCATCTAAAATAGCAACGCTAGTATGGGTGTATGCACCCGCATTAATTAAAATGAAATCAGTATTGCCATAGGCTTGCTGAATCTTATCTACAATGGCACCTTCACTATTAGATTGAAAGTGCTCTAATTCAACCCCAAGCTCTTGACTCATTGTTTGGAGATTAGCAACCAAAGACTCGAGATTATCATTCCCGTAAACCTGAGGCTCGCGAATACCCAAGAAGTTGAGGTTAGGTCCATTTATGACCAGAATTTTCTTGGCAGCCAAAGTCTTTCTCCTCTGACCAAAATTGCTTTAATTCTACCAATAAAAGCCGCTTTTGTTTTAAATTTGTTGTTTTTTTGGTGAAAAACAGAGCTGTCTTAGTTCGACTATGAGAGAAGATAAAAGTGCGCTAGGACATCAGTAACTTGTGAACTAGTACACGCTTTGCTGTAAGAGAGTGCCTAAGCTTTAAAAGAGATCACAATTTTGCTATGAGAAACTTGCATCTGTAACTTTTTGGTGCTCTGTAGATATTTTTGTCGATTAATAGGGGCATGAGTATGTTAAAATAATGAGCCTAATTTGTTAGTATCTTTTTCCTTTCTTAAATAAGGCTGTCGCTCAGACAGATAACCTACATTTAGATACCTACTATAGTCGGTTGGCGAGATTCGTCAGCGTTTTCCATCGTTATTAGGAGAAGCCAATTTAAGTGGCTTTTGCTACTTATTGCGGCGCATATATTCATATGATGATTAATTCTTCCAAGTCTATTGCTCAATACGATCCAGAACTTTTCAGCGCTATGTCTGCTGAGAATACCCGTCAAGAAGATCATATCGAGCTCATCGCTTCTGAGAACTATGCCAGCCGCTGTGTTATGGAGGCCCAAGGCTCTCAGTTAACCAACAAGTATGCTGAAGGCTACCCAGGCAAGCGCTACTACGGTGGTTGCGAGTACGTTGACGAGGTTGAGCGCTTAGCTATTGAGCGTGCTTGCAAGCTCTTCAAGTGCGATTACGCTAATGTTCAGCCACACGCAGGTTCCCAAGCTAACTGCGCAGCTTACATGGCTTTATGTAACCCAGGTGACACCATTTTAGGTTTATCTTTAGCCTCTGGTGGTCACTTAACTCACGGTGCTTCTGTTAGCTTCTCTGGCAAGGTTTATAACGCTGTCCAGTACGAAGTAAATGAAGCTGGTGAGCTTGATTACGAAGCTATCCGTGCTAAGGCCTTAGAGGTTAAGCCAAAGGTTGTAGTTGCAGGCTTCTCTGCTTACTCTGGCATCGTTGACTGGAAGAAGATGCGTGAGATTGCTGATGAAGTTGGCGCTTACTTAATGGTTGATATGGCTCACGTTGCTGGTTTAATTGCTGCTGGTGTATACCCAAGTCCAATTGACTATGCTCATGTTGTTACCTCCACCACCCACAAGTCCTTAGGCGGCCCACGCTCTGGCTTTATCTTATCTAACTGCCATGACGAAGCTTTATACAAGAAGCTCAACTCTGCTATCTTCCCAGGCTCTCAGGGCGGTCCTTTAATGCACGTTATCGCTGCTAAGGCTGTAGTATTCAAGGAGGCTATGGAGCCTTGGTTCGTTGAGTATCAAAAGCAAGTAGTAGCTAATGCTAAGGCAATGTGTGAAGTAGTTATGAACCGTGGCTACAAGGTAGTATCTGGCGGTACTCACAACCACTTATTCTTATTAGACTTTATCGGTTTAGAGATGACTGGTAAGGATGCTGAGGCCGCTTTAGGTAAGGCTAACATCACTGTTAACAAGAACTCCATCCCAGGCGATCCACGTAGCCCATTTATCACCTCTGGCTTACGTTTAGGTACCCCAGCTTGCACACGTCGTGGCTTCAAGGAGGCTGAGGTTCGTGAGCTTGCTAACATCATCTGTGACGTTTTAGATAACTATCAAGATGAGGCTGTTATTGAGGCTGCTCGTGCTAAGGTTAAGGCCTTATGTGCCAAGTTCCCTGTTTACCAGGACTAAGAGCTACATTAAGAAGTCTCGCTAATTTTAGTTAAATAATGAGCTCCCTCAAAAAGCTTAAAGGTAATTTGGGGGAGCTCATTGTTTTTTGAGCTAAGATAGAAGCTTGTTTTACGAGGAGATAAGGTATGAGTAAAGAGAAGCACAATGATGCCTACTATTTAAAAATGGCCTTAGCTGAGGCTAAAAAAGGTCGTTACACCACCTCGCCTAATCCTGCAGTAGGTTGCGTCATTGTTCGTGATCATAAGATCTTAGGTATAGGCTATCACCACTGTGCAGGCCAAGCTCATGCCGAAGTCATGGCTTTACGAGATGCCAATTATGAAGTGGCAGGTGCTACTTGCTATGTGACTTTAGAGCCTTGCTCCCATTATGGTCGCACCCCTCCTTGTGCTCAAGCTTTAATTGATGCTCAGGTTAAAAAGGTAGTCATTGGTTCAACTGATCCTAACCCCAAGGTAGCAGGCAAAGGCATCAAAATGTTGTTAGATGCCAATATTGAAGTGGTTAAAGCTCAAGGTAAGCTTAATAAAGAGTGTTTAAAGCTCAATCGTGCCTTCTTTAAGTCCATTACTACTAATAGACCTTTTACTATCTTAAAGTATGGTATGAGCTTGGATGGTAAGGTAGCTTTATCTACTAATGAGTCCAAGTGGATTACTAATGAAAAAGCACGACGTGATGTCCAACGTTTGCGTCTGTCCTCTGACGCCATTATTACCTCTTATAAGACAGTTATAGCCGATAATCCTAAACTTAATGTGCGTTTAGAGGATTTGCCTAAAAAGATTCTTCAGGGGGTAGATACTACTTTAATTAAGCAACCGCTTAAGGTTATTGTCGACTCTCGTGCTTCCTTACTGCCTAATCTGAGCTTGGATGATTTAGCTCCATATAGCTTATTTACCCAAGGAGAAAACTATATTGTTGTAGGCTGTAATGAGCTTAAGGACACTAAAAGTAAGCGCAACACCAAGCGCTCTAAAAAGACACTAGAGTGCTCTTGTGCGCCTTTAATGCCTACTTTAGAGGGCGTAAATCAAGAAGCAACTAAGAGCTCATCACAGTGTGTATCTCAAGATACTACTAAGCCAAGTACAGTTAAAAAAGCTCCAGCTAGAAAGAAAAGAGCTAATAAAGATGAGCAAGTACAAAAGTCGGATAAAAAGGCCCCTGAAATAAAGGTAAGTGTTAAGCTCGATGAAGTTAAGAGCTGGCATATTGATGAGTCTAAGGTTATAGCACGAGGCAAGAACTTTGTAGTAGAGCAATGGTCTGAGCGCGTCTTTATTGTTGCTGTGCCTTTTGCTAAGGGTGCTGATAACAAGATGCACGCTTGCGTAAGTGCCCTGCTCGATTTCTTAGGTTCCAAGGATATTCGTGTAGCTATGGTAGAAGCTGGCTCTAACCTAGGTGCTACTTTCTTAGCTAAGGGCTTGATTGATGAGTGCTATTGTTACTTAAGCCCTATGATTTTGGGATTGGAAGCTAAGAGTGCTTTTGCGGTGCATGAGCCTAAGAATCTTGCATCAGCACTGCGCTTTAATAAGATTAAGCTTAAGACTTTTAAGAACAATATCTGCATGATCTTAAGTGAGCCTCAGAGTCAAGACATTAAGAAATAAGATAAGATAGTTTAGATTGTTTGTAAGTTAGGGACATTTATTTAATGTTTACAGGTATTGTTGAAAGTAAGGGTGTTATCCAAAGTATTGAGCGCACAGGAAAGGGCTCACATGTAGTTATTAGAACTGATCCTGCCTTTTTAAAAGATAGAGTGCGCTTAGGCGACTCTATTGCCACTAATGGAGTGTGCTTAACTGCTACAGTATTGCATGACAATGCCTATGAGGCTGACTTGTCCTTTGAGAGTGTCAATTTAACTTGTTTTGCTCATTACACTCCAGGTACTGAGGTTAATTTAGAGTTAGCTTGTACGCCTAATACTCGTTTAGGTGGCCATATTATGCAAGGTCATGTTGATGGCGTAGGTACAATTTTAGAAAACTATCGTGTCGATGAGGCGTTAAATATCTGGGTGCAAGCTCCTGCTAGTCTTAAGCACTATATTGCGATGAAAGGATCCATTGCTGTTGATGGCATTTCGTTAACGGTCAATGAAGTACGCGATTGCGATTTTCGCTTAACTTTGATTCCTCATACTTTAAAAGAAGTAGCTACTCCCTTTAGACCAGGCTCTAAAGTGAACTTAGAGGTTGATGTTTTAGCTCGTTATTTAGAGCGTCTTTTGCTCCTTAATGAGGGCAAGAAATCAGGTGAGGTAACTTTACAAAGCCTCCAACAAAACGGCTTTTTCTAGTTAAATTGCCCTACAAAGCACGGCTTTTTTCGTGCTATACTATTTTTTCTAACAAAATGGCGGCTGTATGCGCTTTAAGCTGTGCACCGTGCTGCTATTTACTTTTAGCGCCCTAGCGCATAGTAACTCCTTGGAGTCTTTTTGATGTCTGTGAATTTTATTGAAGGCATTAAGCCTTGCCAAGATGCCAAGGTTGGCATTGTGGTTTCACGTTTCAATAGCTTTATTTGTGAGCGTTTATTGGAAGGTGCTCTCGATTCTTTAAAGAGAGAAGGTCAGGTTAGCGACGAGAATATTACCGTAGTTCGTGTTCCTGGTGCCATTGAGATTCCTTTGGCTTTAGAGGCCATGGCTAAGAGCCAGAAGTATGATGCCTTAATCGCTTTAGGCTGCGTTATTCGCGGTGCTACTTACCACTTTGAGGTAGTAGCTAATGAGTGTGCTAAGGGCATTACCCAAGTTACTTTATCTAATCAGACCATTGTCTCTAATGGCGTGTTAACTACTAACACTATCGATGAGGCAGTACAGCGCGCAGGCTCCAAGGCTGGCAATAAGGGTAGCGAAGCTGCCTCTGCAGCTCTTGAGATGATCAACGTTATGCGTCAGCTTAAGAACTAAATGCTAAAGGGGGCCTATTTTGTGGCCCTTTTTTAGGTAGTTGTCGTTAGCTAAAAAGCTTTTTATCTGACGAGAACTACTTTTAACAATACTCATCGCCGTAGAGGCGACGAGATGGTGTAATCTTATTTTGAGGTTTATATGGATCAAACTGAGGGTGCAGTAACCCCAGCTATGCGCCACAAAGCACGTCACTTCGCGCTTCAGGCCATCTATCAGTGGCAATTGACTAGTTTATCAGCCACCACCATTGAACAGCAGTTTTTAGAAGATCAGCCTGTACAAGGTGCTGATCTTGATTACATGCACGATTTAATTCAAGGTGTGATCGCCAACTGCGATTACTTAGACTCTGTGTTTGAGCCTTTCTTATCACGTCCTTTAAAGGACTTAGATCAAATTGATAAGGCCATTTTGCGCTTAGGCACATTCGAGCTTAAGTACCGTCAAGAGGTTCCTTTCAAGGTCGTCATTAACGAGGCTATTATGTTGGCCAAGTCCTTTGCTGAGCAAGATAGCCATAAGTTTGTAAATGGCGTGCTCGACAAAGTAGTCAAGTCCATGCGTCAGGCTTAAGCAAACCACTAATAGCGATCAGAGCTTTGTGCTTTGATCGCTTGTTTAGCTTTAAAACCAAGTACAATTATCCCTTTAGTTGTACTTGGTTTTGTAGTTTCTAGAGATATTGGGGTAGCAGCATGCCGACAGATGAGTTTTCCTTTATTAACCAATATTTTGCTAAGCTTAATCCGAGCTTTAATAGTAAAGCACAACAAAATGGTTTGCTCTTAGGTATTGGTGATGATGCGGCTCTGATTAAAATGGACGGCACCTATGCCATTACTACTGATACCTTAATTGAAAATGTTCACTTCTTTACTAACTTCAATCCTTATTTGTTAGGTCAGCGTACTTTAGATGTCAATTTCTCTGATCTCTATGCTATGGGTGCGCAGCCTCAATTTGTGACCCTCTCTTTAGATATTCCTGATCGCTATATTGACTTTGATGAGTTCTGGGAGCCTTTTGCTAAAGGCTTAGAGTCATGCTTGCTTGCCCATCAGTGTACCTTAATTGGAGGTAATGTCACTCGTGTTTCCCAAAAGTCAGCTCCGCTTACTATTAGTGTAACTGCCTTTGGAAAATCCTATGTAGAAGGCAAGAGCTTACAGCGCAATAAGGCTCAATTAGGAGACTTAGTGGTGGTCACTGGCTCTTTAGGTGCTAATGGTTTGTATGTGAAGTCCATGTATAACAATGCCATTAGAAACTTAGATTCAGATGCTAAGCGCTCTTTTGAAGAATATGCCTTTAACTATGATGTGCGTATGGGCAGCTTTGTAAAGCTTTTAGTGAACTATGCTCAATGTGGCATTGATGTTTCAGATGGCTTGTTAGGCGATCTGAGCCATATCTTGATGCAGTCTAAAGTTCGTGCTTTGCTCAATTATGAGAGCTTGCCTTTAGATCCTTTATGCAAGAACTTATTAGAAGAATTACGCATGTCAGAAAAGGGCTTACTTAAAATTGCTCTTAGTGCAGGTGGTGACTACAATCTCATCTTTACTATTAGTCCTGAAAACTTTGAAGCGCTCAAAGAGCAGATGGCTCAAATAAGCGATCTCAAAGGATTTAGAGTGACTGCTATTGGCGAGATAGCTGAAGCTCGTGAAGTTGATAGTTATGACAATGATTTGGCCACTGATGGGGGACTTATTACTATTGTTAATAATAAGTGTCAAGAGGTGACTTTAAAGCTTGGTACAGGCTCTTATAACCATTTCATTGCTAAAAATTAGCTCCTAAGCTTAATCTAAGCACTACATGTTAAGATAAACTGGTATTCATTGTTATGGTACTTGAGCTTCTATTCCTAGCTTTTCTTAAAATAGACAGACTTACTAGGAATAGGAAGCTTGAGTTGTTGGTGAGTTTTATGAAAAAAAATTATTTAGCCCTTTCCTTATTAGCAGCTGCTACTTTAATGGTAACCGCCTGTGGTGGTGATGACAAAAAGGCCGCTGTAGCAGCCACTGCTCCTGCAGCTACTACTACTTCTATTAGCAAGGATAGCCCATTTGAGGCGAAGTCCTCTTATGCTATCGGTGCTTCCGTAGGCACCTACATTGCTACTGTAGAAAAGGATCAAGCTGATATTTTAGGCAAGTTTGATCATGAATTAGTTGTTAAGGGCTTTATGGAAGCTTTAGAAGGCAAGATTGCTCTTGACCAAAAGGATATGACCGATACCTTAGCAGCTTTAGATACTAAGTTACGTGAAGGTATGGAAAAGAAGATGCAAGCTGAGGCTGACAATAACTTAGCTGCAGGTAAAAAGTTCTTAGCTGAAAATGCTAAGAAAGATGGTGTTAAGACCACTGCCTCTGGCCTTCAGTATAAGATCTTAGCTGAAGGTAGCGGCAAGGTTCCAACCGACAGCGACACTGTTTCTGTACGTTATAAGGGTACTACCATTGACGGTCAGGTTTTTGATGAGCAAAAGGATCCTATTGACTTACCTTTAGCTAATATCATTCCAGGCTGGACTGAGGGCTTAAAGTTAATGAAAGAAGGTGGCAAGGCTCAGTTATTCATCCCCGCAGATTTAGCTTATGGTGAGATGGGCGCAGGTGATATTATTAAGCCAAACTCCACTTTGATCTTTGATATTGAGTTGGTTAAGGTTAGCTCTCCTGCTGTTAAAGCAGAGCCAAAGAAATAATTAAAGCTCACTTTAATTGTTGCTTTAAATAGGCCCTGGTAGTGTTGCTATCAGGGCCTAGCTTTTTTAGATTAAGTCATCAGCATTAAGTGGCAGTGGTGCAATAAGATCGTGCTTGGCTTTCTTATTTAAGACACTATCAAGCTTAGCTGGAGCAAGGCCTAAAGCTGGGCGAATAATCTTGACATGATCTTTAGTTAAAGCTTGTCCTTTGAGCAGATCTTTGACCAAATATACGGAGCGGCGGCTGTTTCTTTTAGCTAAATCAATATCTTGGAGGCGGACATCTTTAACGCCTAAAGATAAAGCAGTAATCATAGTATGCTCTTTAAGTTCTTTGAGCTCTTGAGGAGTCATAGAGAAAGCAGCATCAATACCGCTGTCACGATCTTTAGCAAAATGCTTTTCAATCATGTCAGCACCTAAAGCTACAGCAGCAATGTCCAAAGTATCGCCTATAGCGTGATTCGATAAGCCAGCCTTACACTGATAGCGCTCTTTAAAGAAAGGGATAGAGTTTAAATTAAAGGTCTTAGGGTCGGCAGGATAGTGACTCTCACAATGTAATATAGTTAAGTCTTTACAACCATTGGAGCGAGCTACCTCAACAGCATAGTCAATTTCATCTAAGGTAGCCAAACCTGTAGACATGACCATAGGCTTACCAGTTTGAGCACAATAAGCAATTAACTGAGGATAGTTAAGTTCAAAAGAGGCAATTTTATACATAGGACAGTTAGCCTCTTGTAAGACATCAACATCTTCTAAGCAAAAAGGTGAGCTAAACAAGAATATGCCGTGCTCACGGGCATGCTCAAACAAAGGCTTCATCCATTCTCTAGGGGTTTTAGCTTCTTTATAAAGATCATAGTAGGTATAACCCTGCCATAGACCATCTTTGAGCAAAAATTCATCACGAGTTGATGGAATGGTCAAAGAGTCTTCTGTATAGGTTTGAATTTTGACCATGTCCGCACCACAATGGTGGGCCATTTCAATCATTTCCATAGCCTGTTCAAGGCTGCCTTGGTGGTTGCCTGAAATTTCGGCAACAATGACTGGAACGTTGTTACTCATAATAATATTAGTAGCGCGGAAACCACTGTCTTTAGACAGGGGAGGAAGCGCCCTCCTTTTTGATTACAGTTATAAATGTTTTTCGCTTTTCGATAAGCTTAAGTTTTTAGGGGTGATAATTTTATCCCTCAGTAGTTAATGATATGTATCATCTCTAAAAATCCTTATGCCCGCGTAGTTGATCTAACGCTTCGAAGATTTGCTTGGCATCTACAAGGCCGAGCTTTTTCTCAAGGACAGAGCCGTTTTTATCTAAGGTGATAAAGAAAGGTACTCCAATGACTTCAAAGCGCTCAATTAAACGAGCAATATCTGGATCTTTAGGGTCAGTAATATTTACGACTACTTTCTTGATTCCCATACTAGAGTTTAAAAAGTGCTCAGTGGAGTAGATCTCTTTTTCCATGATTTTGCAGTTACTACACCAATCTGCAGTAAAGACTACAAAAGCATGTTGGTCGTAAGTGATGTGGTCAAAGCTAGTCACATCTTGAGCATTATAAAACTCAATATAGTCATGGTGGCTTTGATTGTTTTCAAAGTAAGGCAAAGCATAGTAAGTTGGTACTAAGCCCAATAAGGCAATAGAGGTGGCAATTAAGATAGGCAAAGCGCGTCGTCTAATAAAAAAGACTATGCTTACCATGGTGTAGACACTGATGATATAGACTAATAAGGAGCCCACAAAGAGCTCAGCACGTCCTAAGTTGTGACGCACTATGATATAGGCAGTGGCTAATAATACCACCACCATAAGGCGCTTAATAATATCGCCAATAATGCCTGATTTATGTAAGATACGCGAGCCAAACATACCAATGGCAAAGAGCGGCATAGCCATACCCATGCCTATAGTGAAGAAGACCAAGGCTCCCATAAGCATATCGCCATTTTTCATGACATAGAGCAAAGCTCCCGCTAAAGGAGCTGAGGTGCAAGGGCTCGCGATAATGGCAGCACTAGCTCCTAATAAGAAAGCACCAGGGAAACTGGAGGTATTGAGTAATGAAGTTCCTCTTTGGAGTCTATTGGTAATAAAGGATGGTACTTTAAGCTCAAAGATATTGGCACAGGCTAGAGCGCAAATGATCATTAAGAAAGCTAAGATAAAGTTTAAAGCTGAGCTTTGTAATATGCCATGAAGTTGTGCTCCTGCTAAGGCAAAAAGCAGTCCTAAGATGGTATAGGTTAAAGACAATCCTAAAGCAAAGCCTAAGTTTTGGAAGAAGACAAAGTTGATGCGTCTTACCTTGGTGCTAGCTTCTACCTTAGCTTTGGAACGATCTTGCTCTAAGACATCTACGACCTTAAGTGAGGACTTTTTCGATCCGACAATCATAGCCGAGAAAATAGGGAGCATAGGGAGTACACAAGGTGTAAGATCAAGTCCAATACCTAATAAGAAGCAAATTAGTAGACCTAATAAGAGGTTTTCAGAGAGCATTTGGCTAATAGTGTCGCTATTAGTACCTTTACCTTGCGTAAAAAAGTCTACTAGGTCTGTTTGTGATAATTCATCATCATCATCATCACTACTAATTTTACTTTCTGTACTATGCTGAGTTTCTTGGAGTTCGCTTTCATCTAAAGGAGTAAAGCCCTCGTTACGGGAGGTAATGGTTTGACTATTGCTAATTTCTTGAGGAATGGTTACTTCAATGCTTTGTGGAGGGTAGCAAATGCCTGCTTCATCACAACCTTGGTAGTGGATAATCATTAGTGAGTTAGCAACAGCACTAGTAATAGGAATAGTGAAACTTAATTCCTTAAAGAAGACTTTGGAGGTACCTAAAGCATCGTCATGGAAAGTAGCTTTAGGCAAGGTAGGCTTGCTATAAGTGATTTCTTTAGGGTCTACTACGATATTTAAAGAAGAGCAGTAGATATAAGAGTGTCCTGTAATATCAATTTTGACCTTAATATTATTATTGTCAAAAGTAACACTATGGACAAAAGGAGAGCTCTTAGCATGGGAATTAATAGGCCCTGATAGATCCTTATCTTGCTCTTTAAAGAAACTATCGAGCAAAGAGCTATCAACATCAGTGCTAGTTGAACTTTGATATTGGCTAAAGGAACTAACTAGCTCATTTCCCTCTTGGGCATGAGTTAAAGAGATTAATGATAATAAGGCTATGCTTAATAACCAAGAGACGGGGGATTTATGCCGCATAGTAAAGGCTCCCTGTAAGTTCCACACACTCGCTGACAGGGTAATTATAAATTAATTATGCTCTTGTAAATAGCATCAGGCGCCCCAATGTTAGTAAGATGATGCTTAGTTTTAGTGCATAGGGGTGATATTTAGCTAAGCTATGGGTATTTAGCTATTAGTTGTTTTAAGATCTGCGCAATACCTATTGAGCTCACATATCACCAATAATATTAATTAAGGTAGGTTTTTTCTAGTATCATTAACCTTAGTTTTTATGCTTCCAAGTAATTATGTGAGGATTGAATGGGTCGTATCTTTCTGTTGCTGTTTTTATGGGTTGCTCTTGAGATTTACACCTTTGTCGTAATTGGACAGCAAATTGGTTTCCTTTTAACAATTTTCTTACTGTTCTTAGTAAGTTACTTTGGTTTAATGGTGACCAAGAAACTGTTTGCCCGCGATGTAAGAATCTTACAAAGAGTAGCTGAAATTGCTATGAACAGCGGCATGGTAGATGCTTCAGATGATCTCGTAAATAAGCTGGAGTCAATGAGTGACGAAGAGCGTATGGCCTATATGGTTTCCTTAAGAAGGCGCACCATCTTTGATCAGCTCATGATGCTGCTCTTTATTATTCCTGGCTTTATTACTGATGCAGTGGCTATTGTCTTATTGCTCATCAACATTAAAGGTAGCCTCTTTGATAAAGGTATTTTCTCTAATCCTATTTTTGAGAAGGCCAATATCTTTGGCAAGCGTAATACTAAGTATGATGAGTACATGGATCATGCCTATGGCAAAAGTACTCGTGATTTAGAAAAAGAAGCCGAAGCTAGAGCTAAAGAGCAACAAGGCCCCGTGCCTCAGGCCGATCCTAATGCAGGAAAGGCCACTATCGAGCAAATGAAAGCTCGCTTCCAAGCGCAAAAGGAAGTTAAAGAAGCCAAGTTTGAAGATATTAGCGACCAAGAAGACAAGTAATATCTCTTGGTCAAGGTTCTCGGTAAAAGGCGCTTTTCCTCAAGGATTAGCGTCTTTTTCAATGGAAAAAGTCTGATTTTATCTCAGGCTCATTCCTAGCTACGCTCTTAACTTAATTGCTAAGAGCGCAGGCCAAAGTGTAGCCGCGCCGATGTACTGTTAAAGATCGGGCTTTGGTGGTTAGGGGTGTTTGTGTGGTCTTTTGACCGTTGATTTTGCCTTGCGAATGCTGCTTTGCAAGAACACGCTAAGTACAAGATCCTGAAATAATGAGGATCTGCCATTCTTTGAGGTTAAAAAATATGTCCCAAGCTAAGTATTACCTTTTACTATTACTAGTATGCTTGATTTGGGGTGCAACTCCTGCAAGCGGAAAGTTTACTGTTGAAGCTTTTTCGCCTTTAATGATCACTGGCAGCCGCTTTGCCTGCATTGCGGCCGTATTGTTCTTATGCATGGTGATCTTAAAGGACTATAAAGGGCTCAAACCATCTAAAGATGTGCTCAAGATTGCCTTTGCCTTAGGCTTTATGGGAGTGTTGGTGCACAATGGTTTGCTCTTTTATGGTCTTGAGCTTACTACTGCTACCAATACAGCTTTGATTGAAAGTATTGGCCCTACGGCTACTACTATCTTAGCTTTCTTCTTTTTAGGTGAGCGTTTAAATCGTTATGGTTGGCTTGGTATTGCCATCTCCTGTGTAGGAGCGCTTTGTATTATCTCTAAAGGCTCTCTTGAGGTGCTCTTAAACCTGTCCTTTAACATTGGTGATATTTACATTATTGTTTGTGAGATTGCTTGGTCGGGTTATTCCGTAATTTCCCGTAATATCAATGGCAAGTGCTCTACTATTGCTATTACTGCTTGGTCAGGTCTTTTTGGCGCTTTATTGTGTTACTTAGTAGGTTTTGCCACTGATAGCTTGCATATTTACCATGTTACATCTCGTGCCTTATGGAGCTTCTCTTATTTAGTGGTATTCTCAGGCATCTTTGCTTTCGTCGCTTGGAATTTTGCTGTCCAAAAAGTTGGTGCCTCTAAGGCAGGCGTCTTTATTTACCTAGTACCTTTAACTGGTGGCTTTGTTGGTGTGACTTTATTAGGAGAAGAGATTTTACCTGCCCAAATTATTGGTGCTCTTTTCATTATTGGTGGTGTTATTGTCACCATTAAGTCTAAGGTAGTAATGCGCCAGCAAAGCAAGAGCCCAGAGGAGCTAGAGCGTGAAAAGGAAGTCAACTTATTAAAGCGCTTCCCTGAATTAGCACAAGAACATAATGATAAGCTCGTGCAAAAGGGCGTTATTACTCCTGAGCAAAATACATTTGATCACACCTCACCATAGGTACAAGTTAGAAGTATAGTGGCGAAAACCCAATGGACTTGCCCAGTTGATGAAAGTAATGATAAATAAGTGATTGGGGAATTAACTTTTAGGCAATGTCATTTTAGCTAAATAATATTGCCTCACTTTGCCATGTTAAAGGGGCCTTTAGGGCTCCTTTTTACTGATAAATAAGCTCTTTTAAAGAAAAATAAAAAAAATCTTTAATTAACACTTGAAATGCTAACAGCCTATCCCCATTTAGATAAGTGTTACCAGATAGGGAAGATTGATTTGCTTGAGGGGCTGTTTGATCCTCTTAAGATTTTTTATGACACGGATGACGAATTGATCCTCACAAGTCAGTCTTGAAACTATCTGTTGTCCAGATTTTTAAGCAAGACATTGTCATTACAGTGTTTTCTTACGTTAATTAGGCGAAAAAATGAATTTAGTTCCTTTATACGATCGCGTAATCGTTAAGCCATTTGAGGTTGAGACCAAGTCTGAGGGTGGTATTTTATTAGGTTCCGCTGCTCAAAAGTCAACTCGCGGTAAGGTACTTGCTGTAGGTAAGGGCCGTATTTTAGACAATGGTCAGACCGCACCTTTAAGCGTACAGGTTGGTGACGTTGTTGTTTACAACGAAGGCTATGGCACCAAGAAAGAGCGCTTAGATGGTGAAGAAGTCTTCATCCTCTCCGAGAGCGATATTTTAGCTATTGTTAACGAATAAGAAAGGATTTAAGAAAAATGGCTGCTAAAGACGTATTTTTTGGCAATGAAGCTCGTGCCCAGATGTTAGAGGGCGTTAACACCTTAGCTAATGCTGTTAAGGTAACCTTAGGTCCAAAGGGCCGTAACGTTGTTTTAGACAAGGCTTATGGCGCTCCATTAATCACCAAGGATGGTGTAACTGTAGCTAAGGAAATCGAGCTCGAGGGTAAGTTCCAGAACATGGGCGCTCAGATGGTTAAGGAAGTTGCTTCCAAGGCTAATGACGCTGCAGGTGACGGCACCACCACTGCTACTGTTTTAGCTCAGGCTATCGTAACTGAGGGTTTAAAGGCAGTTGCTGCTGGCATGAACCCAATGGACTTAAAGCGCGGTATCGACAAGGCTGTTGCTGCTGCTGTTGTTGAGTTAAAGTCCTTATCTACCGAGTGCAAGGACAGCACCTCTATCGCTCAGGTTGGTACTATTTCTGCTAACTCCGATGAGACTGTTGGTAAGTTAATCTCTGAGGCTATGGACAAGGTTGGTCGTGACGGCGTTATCACCGTTGAAGATGGCCAGGGCTTAGAGGATCAATTAGACCTCGTAGAAGGTATGCAATTTGATCGTGGCTACCTCTCTCCATACTTCATTAATAAGGCTGACACTGCCACTGTTGAGCTTGAGACCCCATACATCCTTCTTTGCGACAAGAAGATTGCCAATATCCGTGATATCCTTCCAATCTTAGAGGGTGTTGCTAAGGCTGGTAAGTCCTTATTAATCATTGCTGAGGACGTTGAGTCTGAGGCTTTAGCTACCTTAGTTGTTAATAACATGCGTGGCATTGTTAAGGTTGCTGCTATTAAGGCTCCAGGCTTTGGCGATCGTCGTAAGGCTATGTTACAAGATATCGCTATTTTAACTGGCGGTACTGTAATTTCTGCCGATTTAGGCATGGAGTTAGAGAAGGCTACTTTAAACGACTTAGGTGTTGCTAAGCGTGTAGTTATCTCCAAGGATAACACCACCATCATCGATGGCTCTGGTAAGGCTGAGGACATTGCTGATCGTGTTGAGCAGATCCGCAAGCAAATCTCTGAGAGCACCTCTGATTACGATCGTGAGAAGTTACAAGAGCGTGTTGCTAAGCTCGCTGGCGGCGTAGCTGTTATCAAGGTTGGTGCTGCTACCGAAGTTGAGATGAAGGAAAAGAAGGCTCGCGTTGAAGACGCTATGCACGCAACCCGCGCTGCTGTTGAAGAGGGCGTAGTTCCTGGTGGTGGCGTAGCTTTAGTACGTGTTGCTGCTGCTTTAGCTGACAAGGTAAGCGCTGATAACGAAGACCAGAAGGTTGGTATCAAGGTTGCCTTACGTGCTATGGAAGCCCCATTACGTCAGATCGTTGCTAACGCTGGCGAGGAGCCATCTGTTGTTGCTAACAACGTTCGCACTGGCACTGGTAACTATGGTTACAACGCTGCTACCGACACCTATGGAGACATGATCGATATGGGTATTTTAGATCCAGCTAAGGTAACTCGTTCTGCTCTCCAATACGCAGCTTCTATCGCTGGCTTAATGATCACTACCGAGTGCATGATTGCTGACGCTCCACGTAAGGATGATGCACCAGCAGCTCCAGGCATGGGCGGCATGGGTGGTATGGGCGGCATGGGCGGCATGATGTAATTTAGCCCCTGTTGTACTAAATACCATTAATTAAAAAGCCAAGGCTCTAGTTTTAGGGCCTTGGCTTTTTGCGTTATTATTGAGACACTTTTTCACATCGAGGTTCATTTATGGCTATTATTAGCTGGTATACCTTAATTGGCTTGTTAGCACAGGCAGCATTTGCCGCGCGCATGTTAGTGCAATGGATTATGAGCGAAAAGGCCAAGTCTGTAGTTAATCCTGCTCTCTTTTGGTGGCTTTCTTTATTAGGCGCTTTGGCCATGAGTTTATATGGCTATTTACGCTCTGACTTTGCTATTTTGTGCGCACAGCTCGTATCTTTTTATATCTATATTTACAATTTACAATTAAAACAGGAATTGCTGCGTTTTGGTAAGTTATTTGCTTTGAGCATCATCGTCGCACCATTAGTAATGCTGATGTTAGAGGTCAAGGACTTAACCTCTTTTGTACAAAGCTTCTTAAATGGTCAGACCATTACCTATGGCTGGATGGCTGTAGGACTAATAGGGCAATTTTTATTTTCATTCCGCTTTGTTTACCAAGTAGTAATCTCGCATCGTAAGGGTCAGTCAATTTTGCCGCCTGCTTTTTGGTATATCAGCCTGATAGCCGCGCTCATGGTGCAAGTTTATGGTATTTATCGCCTTGATATTGTGCTTATTATTGGCCAGGTAGGTGGCATGGTAACTTATGTGCGCAATATTATGCTTATTAAAAAAGGGCCCGCTAATAAGGACTTATAGAGAACAAGACGCAATTTATGAAATCTAATCGCATTTATATCCTGCTGTTGTTAACGATTTTTGCAGCTTTTATTCCTGCCTTGGTTTTGCGTGACTTTAACCCTTTAAATGAACTCAATTATTTGGGCATTGCTCAAGAGTCTTTAGAGCGTGGTACTTTCTTCGCCTTTTACCAAGACGGCAGTCCTTATGCTGATAAACCGCCTTTTTATTTATGGCTGTGCATGGGCGCTGTATGGATAGCAGGTAAGTACGCTATGCCTTTAGTGCTCTTGGCCTCGGTTATTCCCTTTATTGCTTTAATTGCCTTGTTAGATCGCTATTTAGCCTATGAGTTTAGACATCAAGAGCGTCTGCTCATTATGCTGGGTATGTGTTCTTTGTTAGTGCTAGATGTTTGTGCCTTGGTAGGACGTATGGATATGCTCTTTACCATGGTCATGCTCCTAGCCTATGTCAAAATCATTAAACGTTATAGCTTGTTTGCTACCCAAGAGCAGCGCCCTAAATATGGCAATTTAAGCATTCCTTGTTTGTTATTTTTAGCTCTCTTTATTAAAGGTCCTTATGGTTTGCTTTTTCCTTTGTTAAGTACCTTGCTCATGCTCGCTTTACAAAGGGATATTAAGAGTTATTTTGCCCTTATTCGACCTTATTACTTCATTATCATGCTTTTGCTTAGTGCTTTGTGGGCATATGGCGTTTACCTCGATGGCGGTACAGATTATTTACAAGAGCTATTTGTGGAGCAAAGCGTCAAGCGCTTAGGCGCTATTGAAGGTGCACCTGTCATTCACCAAGAGCCATTTTACTTTTTCCTCAAAATTTTCGTAGTCATGACCTTGCCTATTGGCTTGTGTGCTATCTACTTTGCAGTGCGTCAGCTCTATTTACGTGAGACTTTAGAGCTGAAAATTAGCGCTTGCTTGAGCTTTGTCTTAGTTACCTTGGTGGTTTTGTCTATTCCTAAGAGCAAATTAGAGATTTATTTGCTCCCTGCACTGCCTATGGCTTATTACTATGTCATATTGTCTTATCGTGCCATGCAGCTTAAAGCCAAGCAAGTACCTGCACTAGAGCAAGTACAAGAGCAGGAGGTAGTTGTTAGCGCTCAGGATGAACAAACAGAGACTGTTAAAATTCAAGAGCCATTGCCTCAAGAGGTAGTAGTAGTCGATCTTAAGGTAGGAGAGCTAGTAGCGGCTAATGAGCTGCCTGCTTTAAATAATTATGAGGACGAGGAGACAGAGAAAAATAAAGCTGTGCTTGAGAAAGCAGAGAGTCCTTTAGCGCAAGAGGATGCTAGTGTTGCTGATGATAAAGTAGAAATCGCTCCTCCTTCTAAACACCAGGGCTTGGAGATTGTAGGCTCTGGCTATTTTCTTTCAGGCATTAATACAGTAGGAGAGCGTACCAAACTACCTAAAATCTTAACCTTAGCTTTGGCTTTGCCTTTATTGGTCTATATTGCCTTATTTGCAGCTTATTTTGTCTTTTACGATAAGGTAGTGCTCTTACAGAACATGCTCGTTGGTATTAGTTTTAGTGCGCTCTCCTGCATTAGTTTAGTTGCTTTGTTCTTCTTATTAAGCCGTTTATTTATCTTCTCTTTAGCGGCTTTGGGGGTAGGTACCTTAAGCTTTGTGCTGTGCTTGGGACTGGCTATGCCGCACTTAAATCCTTTTATTGGTGTAGGTACTTTTGCATCAATAGCCTCTAATGCTATTGATGCAGGAGCTTCCAATGTTGTGTGTGCTTATCGCTATCGTGATGGTTTAGATATGAGTTTTTATGATAGCCGTATTGTCTTAAAGCAAGAAGGAAGCGACTTAGAGCAATGCTTGCTAAATAAAGCCACTATTATCTTAAATCGCAAAGGTATTAAAGATTATCCTCACATTAGTGATCAGATGAAAGAGCAAGGGGCTGTGATGTTAGGTGAGACTTTAGTTTTGGGTGCTAAGTGTCCTGAGCCTACTTTGCCTGTCAATGCTGAAAGCTCCAATCTGTCCAAACTTCAAGCACCAAGTCAGCTGAAAATTAGCGTTAAACCTGCAATTTAATTCATATTGTGAGTCTTATGTCTATTATTAGTAGTAAGCTATGCAAGTACTTTTCAATTAAAGTGTTATGGTGCTCATATGAAAATCCTTGTTACTGGCGCAGCTGGCTTTATTGGCATGCATTTATGTCAAGCGCTGCTTAAGCTTAATCATAATGTCGTAGGCATTGATAATCTCTCCAGCATTACTTATGACCAATCGCTTAAGCTATCACGTCTGAGACATTTAGGTTTTTCATGTAATACAGACGCTGATGCTGATAATATGACACTACCTTCAGGTAAGATGACTTTCTATCGCATGGATTTATGTGATCGAGAGGCTATTAAGAAGTTGATGTGCCAAGGTAATTTTGACCTAGTAGTCAATTTGGCAGCTTTGGCTGGAGTACGTTTGTCTACTGCTATTCCTGAGCAGTATTTACAAAGCAATGTTAATGGTTTTTTTAATATCTTAGATGCTATTAAAGAGCAAACTCATCGTCCACGTTTAATTTTTGCCAGCTCATCATCAGTCTATGGCGATTGTACTCAAGCTCCTTTTAGTGAGGATAACACCGATTTACATCAGGTTTCGGTCTATGCAGCTACCAAGAAGATGGATGAGACCTTAGCTTATACATATGCCTCTTTATTTAAGCTTGATGCCATTGGCTTGCGCTTTTTTACTGTCTATGGCCCTTATGGTCGTCCTGATATGGCTCCGTTTATCTTTACTAAGCGTATCTTAGCTAATCAGGAGCTTCATATCTTTAATGAAGGTAAGCAGCGTCGTGACTATACCTATATTGATGACATTATTGCAGGCATAGTAGCTATCATCTCCTCACCATCACCTAATGTAAATAAGAGCGTGCCTTTTGATGTCTTTAATATTGGTAATGGCGATCCTGTAGAGCTCTTTGACTTTGTCAAAGCAATTGAGCGAGTAACAGGTTATCAGGCACATATTATCTTAGAGCCTAAGCAACAAGGCGATGTCGATCAAACCTATGCTGATGTCTCCAAACTCAAGCGCTATTTCAACTTTAGACCGCAAACTAAGCTGGAAGTAGGACTTACGAACTTTTATAAGTGGTATCAAGACTACTATGGATGATGCTTAAGAAAAAAGCAGCTCTGATTTTGCAGAGCTGCTTTTTCTCTTATTGTTTGGTCTTATTCAGACTCTTCATCAATATTATTGTCATGATAGTGACAAACATCACTCCCAGCGCTTGTACTAGATAGGTATAAGGCAAGGTAATGGCGTTAGCTAAAAATCCGATGAAAGCAGGTCCAATTAAGATGCCTGAAAAGCCAATAGCATTAACAATAGTGACTGAGATATGAGGTGGTACTTCTTTAATGCGTGCTGTGATGGAGACCAATTGGGGTACGACATTGCTCGCACCAATGCCAATTAAAGCAAAACCTGCAAAGGCAGCTAGATAGTGAGGAATCACTACAGCTAGCACAAAGCCTGAGACAATTAATAAAGTACCTACAACAATCACACGACCGCGGCCTAAAGTAGCTACGATTTTATCGCCAGTGAGGCGGAAGATAGTCATAAAGATACTAAAAGTAGCAAAGCCATATCCTGCATGCTCTAAGCTTAATCCGCGCTCAAGACGTAAGAATACGCCTGACCAATCAAGCATGGAGCCTTCAGTCATAATATTAGTAGCGCGGAAACCCCTGTCTTTAGACAGGGGAGGAAGCGCA
>Reba_p2__coassemble_276_pt1 | contig 61504 bp, 43 predicted proteins | sample Reba_p2__metabat2_low_PE_017 | metagenome-assembled genome bin Reba_p2 | reverse complement strand
GCCTCTAAGTTAGATGCTCAATCTAAGCAAGCTCAAGAGGAGAGTGTGCCTGAGATTCCTGTTGATTCTATGATCAATGAAGTTGCCACTCAAAAAGAAGATCAAAGTCCTTATTACAATACCGATGCCTCTAAGTTAGATGCTCAATCTAAGCAAGCTCAAGAGGAGAGTGTGCCTGAGACTCCTGTCGATCCTATGGTCAATGAAGTTGCTTCTCAAGAAGAGCCAAGTCCATATTATGGCACTTATGCCTCTAAGTTAGATGCTCAAGCAGAGATAGAGTCTAAGGTAACTCCAGATAAGCAGGAGGTTGGGGATATTGTACTTAGTGAAGGATCTGGTGCTTTAGTAGGTTCTAATGTAGCTAGCTCTCAGGTGTCTTCTGAAGCTAGTGCTATTGATAGCACTGAGGCTGTGGCTAAAGAAGTTAATGATGCGGTGCATACTATTGTGCAAAGAACCGATCCTAAGGTTATTGCTGCCCAGTTAGCTGCTAAGAAAAAAGAAAAGGAAGAACGCGAGCGTAAAGAGCGCGAAGAGCGAGAGCGTAAGGCTCGTGAGCAGCGCGAGCGCAATGAAAGAGAGCGTGCTGAGCGAGAGCGTAAAGCTCAAGAGGAGCGGGAACGCAAAGAACGTGAGCGTCAAGAGCAAGAACGTTTAGAACAAGAGCGTTTGGAGGATGAACGCTTAGAACAGGAACGCTTAGCAAATGAGAAAGCTCAGGCTCAAGAGTACTTATGTGAGGAGGAAGAGGAAGAAGCTCCTTTATATTTAGGTACTTATGCCTCTCAATTAGAGCGTGAAAAAGCTGCCCAAAATGGCGGTATGACGCGCAAGGTTAAAGTTGCTGAAGAAGATAATAGCAATGATCGTCCTAGCACTATAATTAGAGACTCAAGAAAAGAAAATGATATAGCTGTCGAGGATAACAGCTCCAAAAGTGAGATTTTAGAAGAGCTTTCTAGCTTGGCCTCTGAGATGAATGATGCCAACTTAACGACACCTAATAGCACTAATATTCAAATAGGTAGTGGCGCTCCTGCTTTAGCTAATAATAGACAGCGCTTTGTTCAAGGTAATGACAATGTGACTACTACTATTAAGCGTAATGATGAGGTTGAGGATAATGACTTCTATCGTTTTGCTACTACTCGTGATAACGAGATGCAAGGTCAAGAGCGCTCTTTGATAAAGAGTGTAGAGGTCAATTTATTTGACGATGACGATACCTTTGAGCCAAAGCACGCTTATAACTTTGGTGGTAATCAGGTTGGTAAGTTAGATGAAAGCTTAAGTGGCACTGCTAGTGATGATGACAGTGATGACTTTGTTACAGGTGCTACTGTTCCTGCTAAGGGAGTTCCTGGTGCGGGCGGTTTTGACTTTGCACGCTTTGTTCATGAAGACAAAGACGAGGAAGAGGAAATACCTGATAGCCCTAGTGATGACAATATCATAGCCTTTAGCAAGTTTGATAAGAAGCCTAAGAGCTATGAAGTAGATAGCTTAACTTCTGCTTTTATTCCTACTGATGATGACTTAAATTCCATACGTCCTAAGTCCAACAGTTCAGTCTTTGATAACTCTATTTCTGAGCGAGAGGCTGTAACGAAGGTTCAGGCTAAAGCTCAAGAAGCAACTGAGCGTTTAGCATCTGAGCAAGCTGCTGCTAGCGCTTCATTAGATTCAGAGGATGAGCAAGAGTCTGAGGAGGAAAACTATCCTCAAGCTGATGCTTTTACTGCCAATCCTATGATGGCTAATCCAGCTATGTACACCCAGATGGCTAATAATCAGCAAATGCAATATATGCAATTGCCTAATGGTCAATATGTACCAGTTGTTAACAATGGCATGATGTACCCAGGTATGGCTATGGGACAAATGATGCCTAATATGGGACAGTTCATGCAGTTGCCTAATGGTCAGTATGTTCCTGTGATGAACCCTAATATGATGTATCCTAATGGACAGATGCCAATGGGTATGATGCCTATGGCTAATAATCCTGCTATGGTTAATATGATGCCTAACGCAGCTTTGGCCACGGATCCTTCACAATTAGATCCAAGCATGTTTGAACAGCCAGTATCTCAAGAAGAAGTATTGGTTTCAGAGGCTCCAGTAGCTGTAGCTTCAGCACCAGCAGTAGCTCCTATCCCTAGTGTTAATAATAGTGACAGTGAGATAGATGCTCATAGTATGGGCGAGCATGGCCCTAGTGCTGTAGGCTTGCCTACTGCAGGTAATGCTTTTATGGGGGCTCATAATAGCTCAAGTTCAAATTTTCCTAGTTATATGGCTGGCGTTAGTCAAAAGAGCGAGGAGCGCTCTAGCTTAGCTTTATGCTCAGTACCTCGCCGTCATTATGATAGTTGGCGTCCTTCTTTAGATTTGTTGGCTCGATCTAAGAGTAAGGTTGATGTTTCTTTAGATGAGTTAGCTAAAACAGCTGAGCGCATTGATAATGTCTTGCACTCATTTGGTGTTAAGGCTAGTGTTGCCGATTATTTAACAGGACCAGTTATTACTCGTTTTGATTTGGAGTTAGCTCCTGGCGTTAAGAGCTCTGCGATCTCCTCAATTGATACTGAGTTGTGCCGTAACTTAATGGTACCTAATGTACGTGTAGTGCCTATTATTGAGGGGTCCTCTTATGTAGGTTTAGAGGTGCCAAATCCTGAACGTCAGTTTATTACTTTAGCTGACATGGCTTCTTCACGTGAGTTCCAAGAGTCAGATGCCTCCTTGCCTATGTGCTTGGGAGCTTCAGTAGTAGGTGCTCCTGTGGTCAAGGACTTAGCAGATAGTCCTCACTTATTGGTAGCGGGTACTACAGGCTCAGGTAAGTCAGCAGGTCTTAATACCATGTTGATCTCCTTATTATTAAAGAGATCACCATCAGAGCTGCGTTTGATCTTAGTTGATCCTAAGCAGCTGGAATTTTCTATTTATAAGGACTTACCTCACTTAATTACTCCAGTAATTACTGATGTGGCTGAAAAGACTCCAATTGCATTACGCTGGTGTGTTGATGAGATGGAACGTCGTTTCAAGCTAATGTCTTTATTAGGAGTACGTAAACTCTCTGAGTACAATGAGCTCATTAGAGATAAAGCAGCTCATGGTCAAAGTGTGCCAGATCCTTTATGGAATAAGGAGCTTAGCTCTCATCCGCAAGCTTTAGAGCCTTTACCTTGGATTGTAGTAGTTGTCGAAGAGTTTGCTGACTTGATGGCCCAAAGCGGACGCAAGAAAGATAAGGATGGAACTCCAGAGAGTTTAATTGCTCGTTTAAGTGCTAAGTCCCGTGCTGCTGGTATTCACTTAGTCTTAGTTACTCAGACTCCTCGCTCTGAGGTGGTAACAGGTATGATTAAGGCTAACTTCCCATCACGTGTGGCATTTACCGTACAAAACCGTATCGACTCTACTATTGTGCTTGATGAAAAGGGTGCTGAGTGCTTATTGGGTAATGGCGATATGCTTTATAAGTTTACTGGTGAGGGCACCTCAACTCGTGCCCATGGTGCCTTTACCTCTAATGCTGATGTTATGGCTGTAGTGAATGCTTGGAAGCAATATGCTGGAGCTCCTGAGTATTTAGAGGACGTAGTTGCAGTACCTGAAGAAGAGGTTGAGGAGAGCGAGGAAGGTAAAGCCAAGGAGCTGGATGTCAAGTTTGATCAGGCAGTATCAGTAGTTCGTGATTATATGGAGCGTCGTAATAAGCCGCCTACGGTAACTGACTTGCAAACTGAGCTTGGAGTTGGCTATCCACGCGCTAAGAAGATCTTTATGCAGCTTAGCCGTGAAGGCATTATTGATTAAAATTAAGGCCCAATACAGGGCCTTAGCAATGCAAGCATATTTTTTTAAGGTTTTTTCTTATGGCAGTGTCTTACAAAAAGTTAGCTTTAGCGTTAGCTTGTTCTTTGGTTTGGTTCTTAAGTCCTGTTAGTGTTCAAGCGGCATCTAATAATGCCAAGCTTGCACAGTTGGCCAATCAAGAAGACAATAAGTTTAAGCTTCAAGAGCTCTTGGAAACTATGCCTGAAGTGAGCGCCAACTTTAAACAAGAGCTTACTGATAAGGATGACAATTTGATTTCTGATTCGCGTGGTAAGCTCTTTTTCAAGCGTCCTAATATGTTTATGATGCATACCCGTATTCCTGATGAAACTGCACTCTTTACTAGAGGTAATGACATCTACTTTTATGATTCAGCAGTCAATCAGGTCACTATCTTTAAAATGAAGAGTGTGGAATCCAATCCGATTATGCTCATTATCATGGACGATCCTTCTCGTTGGGATAATTACTTTGTTGCTCGTGATCGTGATCGCTATACCTTGATTCCACGTCATAATGAAGACTTCAAGAGCATTACTATTTCTTTTGTTGATCACCGTATTGAAGGTACCGAGTCTTATATCAAGGCTATTGACTCTATTTCCATGCGTATGGATGATGGCAATACCAATTTCTATTTATTTACCAATCAAAAAGACAGTGTAAGTCATAAGAACTTTACTTATGATTTGCCTCATGATGTTGAGATTGATGATCAGCGCTAAGTAGTGAGGCTGATATGATGTCCAGTAAGCAAGGCTCATTAATAGTAGATTGGGGTGATAGTGTTGCTCAAACCAATCAAGATCTTAACGATAAAGATAAAGAGGAGCTGGAAGTAAGTAAGAGTGAGACTTTAGTAGATACTATGGCCTGTGATGATCCGTTTGCTCCTTTAGCTGCAAGGTTGCGCCCACGTAATTTACAAGAATATGTAGGTCAGAGCCATTTATTAGGGCCAGGCAAACCATTGCGCGCAGCATTAGAGCGCGGACAATGCTATTCTATGATATTTTGGGGACCTCCTGGCGTAGGTAAAACTACTTTAGCTTTTATTATTGCGCATAGTACTAATGCTAAGTTAGAGCAGCTTTCAGCTGTTACTTGTGGTATTAAGGACATTCGTGATGCTATTGCTCGAGCTCAAGAAAGACGCTTACATGGAGTGCGTACTATATTATTTGTCGATGAGGTGCATCGCTTTAATAAGGCACAGCAAGATGCCTTTTTACCTTTTATCGAAAATGGTACTGTGATTTTTATTGGTGCCACTACCGAAAATCCTTCTTTTCAAGTTAATTCAGCTTTGCTCTCTCGTGCTCGTGTCTATGTGCTTAAGAAGCTCAATGAGCAAGAGTTAAATGAGCTTATTGATATGGCTTTGACCTCAGAGCGTGGTTTAGCTAAGCTTAATTTAACTTTTGATAACAAGGTCAGACGCGCATTGTGTGATCTGTGTGATGGTGATGCCCGTCATTTGCTATCAACTTTAGAAATGCTCTCTGATGATGCTGCTCCTTTGCCTGATGGGCGTAAGGTCATTACTTTTGCTATGGTAGGAGCTGTAGCTGGTAGACGCTTAATTAACTTTGATAAAAATGGCGATGTTTACTACGATCTCATATCAGCTTTTCATAAGTCAGTACGTGGCTCAGATGCTGATGCTGCCTTGTATTGGTATGCTCGTATTTTAGAAGCAGGTGGTGATCCTTTATATGTTGCTCGCCGTCTTTTAGCCATTGCTACAGAGGACATTGGTCTTGCTGATCCTATGGCAATGCAAGTGGGATTAAATGCTTGGGATATCTTTACTCGTGTAGGCGAGAGTGAAGGGCAAAGAGCTATTGCTCAAGCTGCAGTTTATATGGCATTAGCTCCTAAAAGTAATCATTTATATACTGCTTTTGGCAAGGCTAAGTCTGATGCTAAAAAATTGCCTTCTTTTGATGTGCCATTGTATTTACGTAATGCCTCCACCAAATTGATGAGTGAGCTTGGTTATCATCAAGGTTACCGTTATGCCCACGACTATCCTGGTGCTTATGCTCCAGGTGAGTGCTTTTTGCCAGAAGAGCTTCATGGTCGCAGTTATTATGAGCCTTCACAAAATGGCTATGAAGAAGTTTTAGGTAAGCGTAAAGGGTATTTAAAGTATTTAGATGAGCATGCTCCACAAAGTGAGCAACGTTATAGTCCCGATCATGCCCGCGCTATGGAAGAAAAGCTCTTAAGATTATGCCCCGAACTCTTTGATGATCAGAGCAACGGCCATCACTAAAGATTTAGGCTAAATTTTCAATTCGTGCTAAAATTTAAGATTTGTCATGACAAGTATTTAGGTCACGGCTCTAAATTAAAGTTTGTTTATTTTAATTTAGGGCTTTGCATACTTGTCTTTGCTGTTTAGTTTCTGAAAATTGGCGAGCTTATCATGCTTGATTCTAGATATATTCGCACAGATTTAGCTAAGACCAAAGAGATCTTAGCCACTCGTAATTACAATCTTGATGTAGAAAAGTTGACTCACCTTGAAGAGCAGAGAAAGGACTTAATGGTTCGTACTCAAGACCTTCAAGCTAAGCGTAATTCTCTTTCTAAGTCTATTGGTCAAGCCATCCGTGAAGGTAAGGATGTAGCTGCTATTAAAGCTGAGGTGAGCGCTATTGGTGATGAGTTAGACTCCACCAAGAAGCAGCAAGATGCTGTGTTAGCTGAAATTGAGCAAATCGCTTTAACTATCCCTAACTTACCTCACGAGTCTGTTCCTGTAGGTAAGGATGATAGCGAAAACGTAGAAGTACGCCGTTGGGGTACTCCACGTACTTTTGACTTCGAAGTCAAAGATCACGTTGCTATCGGTGAGGGCTTAGGTCAGTTAGATTTTGCTAATGCTCGCAAGATCTCTGGTGCTCGTTTTGCCTTAATGAAAGGCCCAATTTGCTCTTTACATCGTGCTTTAGTGCAGTTAATGATTGATTTACACTGCCAGCAGCAAGGTTATACCGAAGTTTACGTTCCATACTTAGTAAATACTGATTCTTTATATGGTACTGGCCAATTGCCAAAGTTTGGTGAGGACTTATTCCATACCAACTTAAATGGCGATGCTGATGGTGACGACGTTAACCGTCACTTCTGCTTAATTCCAACTGCCGAAGTACCACTTACCAACATGGTACGCTCTGAGATCATTCCAGAGGATCAATTACCAATTAAGCTTACAGCTCACACTCCTTGCTTTAGATCTGAGGCAGGCTCTGCAGGTCGTGATACTCGTGGCTTAATTCGTATGCACCAATTCGATAAGGTCGAAATGGTTCAGATCGTACGTCCTGAGGATTCCTTTGTAGCCTTAGAGCAATTAACTCGCGATGCTGAGTCTGTGTTACAGGCTTTAGAGCTCCCATATCGTGTAGTAGCTTTATCTACTGGTGACATGGGCTTTAGCGCAGCTAAGACCTATGACTTAGAGGTTTGGATTCCTGCTCAAAATACATATCGTGAGATCTCCTCTTGCTCCAACTGCACTGACTTCCAGGCTCGTCGTATGCAAGCTCGTGTCCGCCGCAAGGATGGCAAGATTGAGTTAGTTCATACCTTAAATGGTTCAGGATTAGCAGTAGGTCGTACCTTAGTTGCTGTTATGGAAAACTATCAAAATGCTGATGGCTCCATAACTGTACCAAAGGTATTACGTCAATACTTAAATGGTCTTGAGGTAATTACTAAATAATGTTGACTACAGCTGATTGGTTAATTCTCGCTGTAGTTATCATCTCAGGTGGTCTCTCTCTATTTCGCGGATTTATTAAAGAGGCCATCTCCTTGATAGCATGGGTGAGTGCTTTTATTGTTGCCAGTAAGTTCTATGAGCCATTAGCAGCAAAACTCACCTTTGTATCAGACGAGATTGTCAGAAAAGCCGGTGCTTGCGTAATACTTTTTATAGCTACCATTGTTGTAGTTGGCCTATGTGGTAGTATCATAAGCTCTGTTATTAACAAGGTAGGACTGTCAGGAACTGATCGCCTTTTGGGTATGGTTTTTGGTGTCTTACGTGGCGTGTTAGTTGTTTGTGTCGTGCTAGCTTTAATGCAAATTGGCTTTAAGCTACACATCTTAAGTTTTGTTGCCGATTCCCCTTTCTATCGTGACTCGTTGTTCATTCCTGAACTACAGCGCATAGTGAACTGGTTCTTTGTAAACGGACCAACATCCCCTGAAGATTTCGACCTCAATGTAGGAGCCTAGTATGTGCGGAGTAGTGGGCATTGTTGCCAACTCACCAGTAAATTTATCCTTGTACGATGCTTTAACTGTGCTACAGCATCGAGGACAGGATGCCGCTGGAATTATTACCCTTGACGAGGGTAACTTTAGACAAAGAAAAGCCAATGGTCTAGTCAGTGAAGTTTTCCAGCAAAAGCACATGATGAGACTAAAGGGCAATATTGGTATTGGCCACTGCCGTTATCCAACAGCAGGTTCTTCCTCTGCTGCTGAGGCTCAGCCTTTTTATGTCAACTCTCCTTTTGGTATTGCCTTAGCTCACAATGGTAATTTAACCAATTCTCGAGCTTTAAAGGAAAAGTGCGAGAGCATCTTCCGTCATGTTAATACCAGCTCAGATTCCGAAATTTTATTAAATATCTTTGCTTGGCGCTTACAGACTATTACTAACTACCAGCGTCTGCCAACTGCCAATGATATCTTTGACGCTATTCGTGGTGTTAATGAAGATATCTCAGGTGGGTACGCTGTGGTTTCTTTAATTATTGGCGTAGGCTTAGTAGCTTTCCGTGATCCTTTTGGTATCCGTCCTTTAGTTTTAGGTCACCGTGTAGATGAGCAAGGTCGTGATGAGTACATGGTTGCCTCTGAGTCTGTTGCTTTAGCAGTTTGTGGCTTTGACTTAGTACGTGATGTAGCTCCAGGTGAGGCTATTTTCATTGACAAGAATGGCAAGCTCTATAGTGACATGTGTGCTAAGAATGCTAAGCTTCAGCCTTGCATCTTTGAGTATGTTTACTTCGCTCGTCCTGATTCCATTATGAATGGTGTGAGCGTTTATGCTGCTCGTGTTAGCATGGGTACTAAGCTTGCCGAGAAGATTAAGCGTGAGTATAGCGATCTTCAAATTGATGTGGTTATTCCAATTCCTGAGACCTCCAGTGATATTGCTGTGCAGATCGCTCGTATTTTAGGTGTGCCATATCGTCAGGGCTTCGTTAAGAACCGTTATATCGGTCGTACCTTTATTATGCCTGGTCAAAAGCAGCGTAAGAAGTCTGTCCGTAACAAGTTAAACCCAATTCCTGCTGAGTTTAAGGGCAAGCGTGTCTTATTGGTTGACGATTCTATTGTACGTGGTACTACCTCTGGCCAAATCGTTGATATGGCTAAAGAGGCTGGTGCTCAGGCTGTTTACTTTGCCTCTGCTGCTCCTGAGGTTCGTTATGCCAACGTTTATGGTATTGATATGCCAACTGTTAAGGAGCTCATTGCTTACAATCGTAGCAACGATGAAGTTTGCAAGTTAATTGGTGCTGATGCTTTAATCTACCAAGACTTAAAGGACCTAGAAGATGCTGTACGTGAGGGCAATCCTGCTTTAGAGGAGTTTGAGGAGTCCGTATTTACTGGCCATTACATTACTCCTGGTGTTGATGAGGAGTACTTTGCTTTCTTAGATCAGCAAAGATCTGATGATGCCAAGGCTGATAAGGCTTGGAAAGACTCTAATGAGAGCTTAGAGATTTATAATATCTAAGAGCTTAGCTAAGCGCTTTAATATGAAAAGGGCCAGACATCGTAAGATGCTGGCCCTTTTTAGTTCAGGGGGTTACATAATTATGAGCCTTTTTGGAGGCGATTGAGCTGCTCGTTTAATAAGGTGATTTGTAACTCATTCATCTTAGAGATTTGATCACGAATAGCAGCTTGCTCTTCAGGAGCTGCTTCAGTTAAACGCTGCTTGGCATCTTCAAGATCGGTCTTAATTTGAGTTAAACACTCGTCGATCTGAGTGTCAGAGAGCATATCTGGGGTAGCAACTTCAGTGCCTTGAGCAGCGGCTGCAGTTGGGCTTAAGAGCATATTAGCTAAGAGCACACCAGCACCAGCACCAGCTAAGGAGCTAATGAAAGAGCCGCCCATGCCCATACCACCAGTTGGAGCAGGAGCTGCTGCTGGAGCATGATTAGGAGCTTGATTAGTACGAGCTGCATTTTGCTGATTGTTGGCAGGGGCAGCACTCTTATTATCAGTAGTACGGGTGCTAGTAGTAGATTGACGAGTAGATGTGGTTGCGCGAGGAGTTGCGCGTGGGGCTGCACGGCGCATACCACCACCACGACGAGCATCGAACTGTACTGTGGCTACATCGTTAATAAAACCGTTAACTAAGTTGGTGATAGGGTTAGCCTGAACACCCTGAGCCGTAAGTGCAAAAGATACGGTAATAGCAGAGGCGATTAAAGTCTTCTTTAACATTGTTGTGTGCAAACCTAAAAATCTAACTAAACATTACTAGAGCATAGCACAGTCAAATTAGTTTTAAATTAGCAAAAGTCTAACCTCTAAGAGGGCTCACACTTTTCTAAGCCATATATAGCATGGCAATAGTGGCTCCAACGGCCAAAATAAGCAATATTAAGAAGATATAAGTGAAAAACTTGAGCATAGAGTTACCTGCTATTGTTGAGAAAAATAGGCAAGATAATAATAGAGGTTCACTCTTATTGATGCAACTATCTATAGATACAACATATAGGGCAAAAAAATCAGCTTGAAAGCTGATTGCGATGGTGCGCCTTAGTGGACTCGAACCACCGACCCCCACCATGTCAAGGTGATGCTCTAACCAAGCTGAGCTAAAGGCGCATTGTCTCTTCATTTCAGAGAACGATGTGCATTATAGCGGCGAGTTTTCAGCATTGCAAGAGTATTTTGACAAAATTTAATAAAAAATTACCTTTTTTTTAAAAAACACCTAAATATCAGGAAGATCTAAATTATAGTGCAAAGAACACTCATGGGGCGTATACTGTGCTATCGATGGCAGCGCACAGGTCAGTGCAGACGAGTTAGTTTGCGCATGGTTGCTCTGCGGTCTAGTTTGTATTTTTTAAGAGGACCTCAAGGTGCATCGTTGGCACCGTTGGTTTTAATATTATGCCTAAAATTACTCTACCTAATGGCGATATCAAAGAGTTTGAGAACGCCGTATCGATTGCCGACATTGCTGCTAGCATCGGCCCAGGTTTAGCTCGTAACTGTGTTGCAGGTCGTATTGACGGCGTGTTACATGATGCTTGTGACTTAGTCAGTGCCGACGCTAAAGTTGAGATTGTCACCCCTAAGGATAAAGACGGCTTAGAGATCATTCGTCACTCCTGCGCTCACTTATTAGGTCATGCTATCAAGCAGTTATGGCCTGATACCAAGATGGCAATCGGTCCAGTTGTAGATAATGGCTTCTACTATGACGTTGACTTAGACCATAAGTTAACTGCTGAGGACATGGAAGCTCTCGATAAGAGAATGCATGAGCTGGCTAAGACTGACTATCAAGTAATTAAGGAAGTAGTAGATTGGCAGGGTGCTTATGATGCTTTCACCAAGCGCGATGAGCCATATAAGAAGTTAATTTTAGAAGAGAACATCGATAAGTCAGATAAGCCTGCCTTATATCATCACCAAGAGTACACTGACATGTGCCGTGGTCCTCACGTTCCTCACATGTCTTTTTGCTCCCACTTTAAGTTAACCCACTTTGCTGGTGCTTATTGGCGTGGTGATGCCAAGAACAAGATGTTACAGCGTATCTATGGTACTGCTTGGGCTTCTAAAGAAGAGCTCAACGAGTACATTAGAAAGCGTGAAGAAGCTGCTAAGCGTGATCACCGCGTTTTAGGTAAGAAGCTTGATTTATTCCACTTCCAACAGGAAGCTCCAGGCTTAGTATTCTGGCACCATGATGGTTGGACCATCTATCGCTTAGTTGAAGACTATATGCGTGGCATGCTACATAAGTACGGTTATATCGAGGTTAACACCCCTCAGATTATGGATCGTGTCTTATGGGAGCGCTCTGGCCACTGGGATAAGTATGCAGAGAACATGTTCACTACCTCATCTGAGAACCGTGAATATGCTATCAAGCCAATGAACTGCCCTGGTGCAATTCAGATCTTCAACAGCCGTACCCGTTCTTATCGTGACTTGCCAATTCGTATGGCTGAGTTTGGTAAGGATCACCGTAATGAGCCATCTGGTTCTTTACACGGTTTATTACGTGTTCGTGGTTTCGAGCAAGATGATGCTCACATCTTTATTACTGAAGATCAGATCCTCCAAGAGGTTACTGAGTGTATTAAGATGGTTTACGAAGTTTATGACAACTTCGGTTTCCACAATATTGACGTAAAGCTCTCTACCCGTCCTGAAAAGCGCATTGGCTCTGATGAGATTTGGGATAAGTCTGAAAAGGATTTAGCTGATGCTTTAACTGCTAATGGCTTAGAGTTTGAACTTCAACCTGGTGAGGGTGCTTTCTATGGCCCTAAGATTGAGTTCACTTTACATGATTCCTTAGGCCGTGCTTGGCAGTGTGGTACTATTCAGCTTGACTTCTCCTTACCTCAGCGCTTAGATGCCCACTATGTAGGTGAGGATAATCAAGAGCACGTTCCAGTTATGATTCACCGTGCAATGTTAGGCTCCTTAGAGCGTTTCATCGGTATCTTAACAGAGGAATTTGCTGGTGCCTTCCCAACTTGGTTAGCTCCAATTCAGGCTGTAGTAATGAACATTACTTCTAACCAGGTTGAGTACGTCAAGGAAGTTACTAAGAAGTTAGACGAGGCAGGCATTCGTGTCCAATCTGACTTACGTAACGACAAGGTAGGCTTCAAGATCCGTGAACATACCTTAATGCACGTTCCTTATATGTTAGTATGCGGCGATCGTGAGGCAGAAAATGGCCAGGTTGCTGTGCGTACTCGTAAGGGTGTAGATTTAGGTGCAATGTCAATTGAAGATTTGATTAGTATGATTAAATCTGATATGATATCGCGCAAACTTTTTACCAAGGCTGATGAAAAGCCTGAGGATAAAAAGTAATAAAAGCTGCATTAAGTCGCTAATATAAGGGTTTTTATTCCCTTATACCAAAAGGGCTAGCGCTGTCTAGCTCTTTTTGTTGTGCAGTCTAATCTTTGTGATTAATTTGAATAGTAGGAGTTTGCTATAAACAGCGCAAAAAAGACCGGTAGGCCTCAGCCAAAAAACCGGGTTAATGGTGATATTAGATGTCGTGAAGTACGTCTAATTGGAGAGGACAATGAAACCGTAGGCGTTATGTCTACAGCTCAAGCTCTACGCATGGCTGAAGAGGCTGGTGTAGATTTAGTTGAAATCAGTCCTAATGCTGATCCGCCAGTTTGTCGCTTAATTGAGTATGGCAAGTACCTCTATGAAAAGAGCAAGGATCAGAAAAAGAAGAAGCAAAAAGTAGTTCAGATCAAGGAAATCAAATTCCGACCTGCTACTGATGAAGGCGACTATCAGGTTAAACTACGCAACCTGATTCGCTTCTTAGAAGAGGGCAACAAAGCCAAGGTAACCTTACGCTTCCGTGGACGCGAAATGGCTCACCAACACTTAGGCTTAGATGTTCTCAAGCGTGTAGAACATGATCTATGCGAAGAAAAGGGTTTAGCTACTGTAGAGAGCGCCTCTCGTGTTGAGGGTCGTCAAGCTACTATGGTGTTAGCCCCACGTAAAAAATAAGAATCTTAAGGGCCCCAAAGACTTAATTTTATTAAGCCCCTTACTTTCTACTCATAATGCGGAGTAATTAATAATGGCTGGAAAAGTCAAGGTCAAGATGAAGACCGATCGTGGCGTTGCCAAGCGCTTCAAGAAGACTGGCAGTGGTCACTTCAAGTGCCGTCACCAAAACTTACGTCACATCCTCACCAAGAAGAGCCGTAAGCGTAAGCGTTCATTACGTGCTATGAACATCGTTCATACTTCCAATGTTCGCGCAATCATGCGTCAATTACCTTACGCCTAATCGGAGGATCGTTTAAATGGCAAGAGTTAAGCGCGGTGTTACCGCACGTGCCCGTCACAAGAAGGTTTTAAAGGCAGCTAAAGGTTACTACGGTGCTCGTTCCCGTACCTACCGTGTTGCCGTCCAGGCTGTTACCAAGGCTGGTCAGTATGCTTACCGTGATCGTCGTCAGAAGAAGCGTCAATTCCGCGCTCTTTGGATCGTTCGTATCAACGCAGCTGCCCGTCAGTACGGCTTAAGCTACAGCAAGTTCATGAACGGCTTAAAGAAGGCTAACATTGAGATTGATCGTAAGGTTCTCTCCGAGCTTGCTATCAATGAGAAGGCCGCTTTCGAGACCATCGCTAATGCTGCTCGTGCTGCTTTAGGTTTATAATTTATAAACTTCAAAGTAAGTTGAGATAATTAGCAAAAGAGGGGTTGTCCTAAAGGACAGCTCCTTTTTTTGCGTTTGGTTTTTATTAATTAGTTGCAGAACACTAAAAAGGCCTAGCTGCTTTTGGCAGTTAGGCCTTTTTTTTGATTACCCAGCACTGGGGTGGTAATTAGCGCTCATCCATAGCGATAACGTGACGCTCTGGGGAGCCAATATAGATTTGACGTGGACGACCAATACGGCTTTCTTCCATGTTCTGCATCTCATTCCAGTGAGAGATCCAACCAATGGTACGAGCTAAGGCAAAGATTACAGTAAACATGCTTACAGGGATACCAATAGCCTTTAAGATAATACCAGAGTAGAAGTCTACATTTGGATAGAGATTACGCTTTACAAAGTACTCATCGCTTAGAGCAATTTGCTCTAACTCAGTAGCTACACGTAAGATTGGGTGATCCTTAATCTTGAGCTCTTGGAGTACTTCATGGCAAGTTTCACGCATTACTAAAGCACGAGGGTCATAGGTTTTATAAACACGGTGACCAAAGCCAGAAAGACGGAATGGATCGTTCTTATCTTTAGCACGAGCAATAAACTCAGGAATACGATCGACACTGCCAATTTGCTCAAGCATACGTAAGCAAGCTTCGTTAGCACCACCATGAGCTGGACCCCATAAAGAGGCAATACCAGCGGCAATACAAGCATATGGGTTAGCACCAGAGGAACCTGCTAAACGTACAGAGGAGGTAGAGGCGTTTTGCTCGTGGTCAGCATGCAATGTAAAGATACGATCTAAAGCGCGCTCAATAACAGGGTTAACTTCATAAGGCTCGCAAGGGGTAGCAAACATCATGTGTAAGAAGTTGCCAGCATAGCTAAGATCATTACGTGGATAGATAAATGGGTGGCCAATAGAGTACTTATAAGCCATAGCAGCCAAGGTTGGGATCTTAGCAATTAAGCGAATAGCTGTTGCCTGACGATGTTCTGGATCGTAAATATCTAAGCCACCGTGATAGAACGCACTTAAAGCGCCTGCTACACCGCACATAACAGCCATTGGATGGGAGTCGCGACGGAAAGCTTTAAATAAAGAGGCAATTTGCTCATGAATTAAGGTGTGGTGACGAACGCGATAACAAAAGTCGTCATATTCACGCTTAGATGGCATTTCACCGTTGAATAATAAATAACAAACTTGTAGGTAATCAGCCTTACGAGCTAAGTCTGCAATAGGGTAGCCACGATAGAGTAAGACACCTTTCTTACCATCAATAAATGTAATTCGGGAGCTACATGCAGCAGTAGATACAAATCCTGGATCATAGGTGAAGTAACCTTGCTTACCCAGCTCACGAATATCGATACATTCTGGACCAACAGTGCCTTTTAAGATAGGCAATTGGATTGGGTCATGGCCTGGAATATTTAAAGTTGCGACCTTGTCTAGGACGGTAATGTCGTGCATGTCACTCATAGCAAAGCTCCTTAGCGATATCAGATGCAGCAGTCATGAATGAATATACCGACTAAAAAGCAACTAGTGCCAAAAATAGTAAAAATGACCTAAATTGGTGAACTGCTATACTAGTTGATGCAAAGTGGTGCAATATTGTTCAATGGCTTAAATAAAGGGATTATGAGAGTAGTTTGAGCTAGAAAATTGCAGTTGTCTTAAGCTAATATTGGCAATTGTCGTTCTTTAGTTCACCAAGATAGTGCACAATTGTGACAATTGTAAAAGAACTGAGCTCATGAGAGCTGCTTTTTTTTCTCTACCAAGAAAGAATGATCTTTAGTGGGTCATAAAGTGGGATAAAGGCCACACTTTTTGGTAAGCTAATAATAGATTTTGAAAAGTAAAGTGAGTCTGAGGTGGTGAAAGGACTTTTTGCTCACTAGTGGATTATGGTTATGCAACAAAAGATTTTAATTACTGAATGTACTGACGCTACAGGCTTGATTGCCAAAGTAACTACCACTTGTTTTGAGTTTGGTCTAAGTATTGTTCATCAAGATCAATTTGCTGACAATGAAAGCAAGCGATTCTTTATGCGCTCGGTGTTAGAGGGCGACTTTAGCAATAACATTGAAAACAAGTTTATTCAATGTGTGACTGCTAAATTACCTGATGATGCCATTGTGCAGCTTAAAGACAAGTCAGTTAAGCCTCGTATTGCTATATTGGTTACCAAAGAGTCTCACTGCTTAGGTGATCTTTTAATGAGAGCTTATTCAGGTTCTCTTAATGCAGAGATCGTCATGGTAGCAGGCAACTATCCAGATTTAGGCGACTTAGTAGCTAAGTTTAATATTCCTTACTATACAGTTTCTCATGAAGGTATTTCCCGTGAGGAGCAAGAAGAGCGCATGATGAAGGTCATTGATGAGTACAATCCTGACTATGTTATCTTAGCTAAATATATGCGTATTCTTTCGCCAAAGATGGTCGCTCACTATCCAAAGGGTAAGTTAATTAACATTCACCATTCTTTCTTACCTGCCTTTATCGGTGCTAAGCCATATCAGCAGGCTTTTGATCGTGGTGTGAAAATCATTGGTGCTACTGCTCACTTTGTGACCGACAACTTAGATGAAGGTCCAATTATTGAGCAGGATGTTATCAAGGTGACCCATCGTTATGAAGCTGCTCAAATGGCCAAGGCAGGTCGTGATGTTGAGCGTATGGTGCTAGCTCGTGCTTTAGGTAAGGTCTTTAATAATAAGGTCTTTATCCACGGTAATAAGACTGTAGTCTTCTAATAGCAAAAAAGCCCTTCTTATTCACGAAGGGCTTTTTCTTTTACAAGCGTGAGATATCTGGCTTTTGATTGATATTGGTAATGTGGAATATAGGTATATTTGCAGCTACACAGACCTTATCTAAGCGCTGGTCACGCAATTTACGATCGGCTGATAAATGAGTAGGGTCATCAAGCTCAATGGCGCAGACTATACGATCAGTGAATTTTTCAATAAGCACAAAGTCAAAACTCATGTTATGGCACTTTTGAGCAAAGGTTAAGCGCTCTTTTTGGGGAAGGCTAGAAACATTGGCATTAATATCAACCATAGAGCCTACACTTACTTGGCAGTAAATTTCATAGTGAAAGCCAAACCAGTGACGAAGCTTTTCTAAGTACATGTGCTCGTAATTGGTGACCAAGAACTTCTTATGACCAATAGCTCCTGCTTTAATCATGGTAGTAAAGAGAGCATTAAGGCCAGTTTCATCTTTACTAGCTCGGGCTGCACTATCAGGAGTACGTTTAACTACTTCTTTAAAATAAGGAGTGATATTGTCATGAGTAAACTCTAAAAGTGGCTCAGTGCGACGTAAAAAGTTAAAAGGACCTTGTTCTTGCGGTGGTTTACGAGCAAAGAGACTTCCTAAAATGCTAGGTTTAACTTCTGTTTGCTCAGTTGTTTTTACATTAGCTTTAGCACGAGATTTAGCGCTTTTACTCTTGCGCATAACCTCAGTAGGAGGGGTTTTAGCTCTAGGTGAGGGCAGGAAGTAATAAATAATTACAACTAGTAAAAGCGCACCAGCAATATGTAATACCAATCCTGATGCACTAAGAGAATGTATATAAGCTTGGATATCCATGATGGTTGCCCTTAAATGTAATAGGGCCTCAATCTTAACAAAGATTGCGCTATGAGCAAAATTCAGATTATGCCATTATGGAGAGAATAATAATTTTTATGGTGCTAGACGAGAAGTAGTCCATGTGCCATCATCATTGAGATCGTAGATAAAGCGATCATGCAGACGATTTTCACGTCCTTGCCAGAATTCTACCTGATGGAAAAAGACACGATAGCCTCCCCAGAAAGTAGGTAGAGGAACCTCACCATTTTTAAATTTCTCTTTAAGCTCCATAAACTTGCTCTCTAACACCGAGCGCGCGCTAATGCGACTGGATTGGTGTGAGGTCCAAGCGCCAACTTGACTGTCACGGGGACGTGAGTGAAAGTATTTAACCACCTCGGGAACGGATAGTTTATGGGCAGTGCCGATAAACATTACTTGGCGCTCTAAATAGTACCAAGGAAAAAGCATGCTAATTTTAGGATTATGAGCTAAGTGCTGAGCTTTGCGTGAGCCTAGATTAGTAAAGAAGACTAAGGACTTTTCATCATAGTTCTTTAAGAGCACCATACGTGAGTAAGGCTGACCACTCTCATCTACAGTGCTTACTACTACACCATTAGGGTCATAAAGCTGAGCATCAATCATTTCTTTGAGCCAACGCTCAAATAAAGGAATAGGAGTAGGGGTTAGATCTTTTTCATCTAAGCCTGCCATAGTGTAACTACGGCGTAATGGGCCAACATCAATCATTTTTTTTCTCTAATATAAAGTCCAGATAGTCTATTGTAGTGCTATCAGAGGCTAGTTGGGTACTGTTTATCATTATTAGCAAAACTACTTAAGATAGGGCAAGTATTGTTTCAAATCGGTGCACCAAGGTCTATTCTTTACTAAAATAGAGCAGATGCACACTTTACTGAATTTAATTTACTTAATTATTAAAGGCACTATAATATAGTTACTAGTAACATATCAGAGCATATTTCTTGCTATCATGCGGCTTAATTAGGATTTTACGCTCTTGAGAGGTAATTTATTTTGCCTTAAATTTGAGCTAACTCGAATTTCTACCAAAGTGCGCTAAAGTCCTAATGTTATAATGATATATGTAATATCATTCGGGAGAACGACAGCACTCACCAATTGCTTTCGTAAGAAAGTCATTCGTTTACCTATGTATGGTATACGGATAATAAGTTCCCTAAAAATAGAATAATACTTTCTAGCCAAAACCCCATGAAAATTGGTGGTGTACAGCTTTTAAGCTGGCTTGTATAGGGAACCCCATGGGTTTGCCTGTGGGTTGTGTCAGTGTCAACAGCGATTATCGCTTGCTTGGTTGTTTTACTTTTGGGTTTTGTTTAGTCATCTAGGGTGCACTAATGTCTAATATTAATAAGTCTGTTTTAGTTATCAATTGCGGTAGCTCTTCTGTTAAGTTTGCCATCATGAATCCAGAGGATGGCCAAGTTTACTTAAGCGGTATTGCTGAGGCTATGAACCTCCCAGAGGCTTTCATCTCCTGGCGTTTTGGCGACGAAGACAAGCAAAAGGCTAATATCTCTGGTTATAACCACGAGCAAGCCTTAGCTTACTTAGTTTCTAACATCTTAGACTCCCACAAAGACTTATTAGACTCTATCGTAGCTTGCGGTCACCGTATTGTGCATGGTGGTGAGTTCTACTCTGCCCCAACCTTAATTGATGATGAAGTTGTTGCTAATATTCAAAAGGTTATTCCTTTTGCACCATTACACAACCCAGCTCACATCTTAGGTATTAATGCTGCTCGTACTTCTTTCCCTTCTATTCCACACGTAGCTATCTTTGATACTGCTTTCCACCAGACTATGCCTCCAGTAGCTTATCGCTTTGCTATTCCTGAGGAGTATTACACCAAAGGTGGCATCCGTCGCTATGGCGCTCACGGTACCTCTCACATGTACTTAGCTCAAGAGGCTGCTAAGCTATTAGGCAAGAACATTGAAGACACCAATGTTATTACTTGTCACTTAGGTGGTGGTGCTTCTGTTTGTGCTGTTAAGGGTGGCAAGTGCATGGATACCTCCATGGGCTTAACTCCACTTGATGGCTTAGTAATGGGTACTAGAACTGGTGAGATCGATCCATCTGTAGTCTTCTTCTTATGCGATCCACAAAACTACAACTTATCTGTTGAAGAGGTAAAAGACATCTTCAATAAGAAGTCTGGTTTATTAGGTCTTTCTGGCGTATCTTCTGATATGCGTCCAATCTGTGAAGGCTATGAAAATGGCGAAGAGAAGTGCACCTTAGCTTTAGAGGCTTTCTCCTATCGTTTAGCTAAGTTCATCGCTTCTTACTTTGTACCAGTTGGCCGTGTTGACGGTATCGTATTCTCTGGTGGTATCGGTGAGAACTGTTGGGAAGCTCGTGAACTTACCTGCAAGTACTTAAAGGAGAGCTTCGGTATTGAGCTTGATGATGAGCTAAACAAGAAGGCCTTAGGTCGTTTAGGTTTTGAAGGTGGTTTAATCTCCACTCCTGACTCTAAGTTCAAGGTCTTCATGATCCCAACTAACGAAGAATTAGTTATCGCTCAGTCTGCTGTTAAGTTCGTTAAGTAATAACAGTTTTCTGTACTAGAAAAAAGCAGTGCTCTTAAGGGGCACTGCTTTTTTTTTGTGCTTATTTAGATTTAGCTCGTTGCCAAGACTCATAGAGCTTTTGGCGTTTGCGCTTGAGCGGATTAAAGATTAAAGAGATCACAACAAAGAAAGTTGGCACCATAATCAGTCCCAAGGTAGTGGCCATTACAGTACCACCAAAGACACCTGTGCCAATAGATTGCTGTGAAGCCGCACCTGCACCTTGAGCGCTAAGTAATGGTAATACACCTAATAAGAAAGCGATCGAGGTCATAACAATAGGTCTAAAGCGCAAGGCTGCAGCCTCTTTAGCGCTATACATTAAAGAGCGCCCTTGCTGTCTAAATTGATGAGCGTACTCGACAATTAAGATAGCGTTTTTAGCCGACAGACCTCCTGTAGTTAATAATCCTACTTGTAAGTAGACATCATTGGCCATGCCTCTAAAGAATACAAAGAGCAAGGCACCAAAAATACCAATAGGCACGATCAGCATTACAGCAAAAGGAATAGACCACGATTCATAAAGAGCTGCGAGTGCTAAAAAAACTACCAAAGCAGAAATCATAAAAAGCGCACCTTGGTTAGATCCTGTGAGCTTTTCTTGGTAAGAAATACCACTCCAGGCATAGCCATAGTTACCAGGATGCTCGTTAATGATACGAGCAATTTCGTCCATAGCTTGGCCAGAGCTAATATTAGGGGCAGGATCTCCCATTAAGGAAATAGAGGATACGCCATTAAAGCGCTCTAATTGTTGAGGTCCATAAGTCCATTGCACACTGCCTATAGTGTCAAATGACACCATTTGCCCTTCGCGGTTTTTAAAATAGAGCTTGTTTAAATCAGATGGTAGAGCTCTAAATTGCGCATCTGCTTGCACATAGACCTTTTTAATACGGCCTCGATCCATAAAGTCATTAACGTAGGTGCCGCCCCAAGCAATTTGCAAGTTCTCATTGATTACTGCAGGGTCTAGTTGGAATTGACCTGCCCTAAAGTCATCAATTTTGATATTAAGTTGCAAAGCGTCAGATTGAGCATTAGAGCGCACATTATAAAGCAGTGGGTTTTGGCGCGCTTTGGCGACAATCTCTTGGACATCTTTCATAAATTGTTCATGGCTATTGCCCATAACATTTTGAACATAGACATAAAAGCCTGATGAACCACCCATACCAGAGATAGATGCTGGCATAGACATACGAACTTCAGCATCAGGGTAGTTATCAAAGTGCTCTTTGGCGCGGGCTAAAATAGCCTGAGCACTATTTTCTTGTCCTGAGCGTAATTCCCAAGGAGTTAATCTAATGCTGGCATTGGCTGTAGCTTGTCCTTTAGAACTACCTCCAGAGCCCAAAGAAAGTAATATGCCTTGGATATTATCGACCTCGTGCTCTAAAAAGTAGTTTTCTACATCACGTCCGACTTTGGCTGTTTGAGCCATAGTAGAAGATGAAGGTAGAATAATACGTACAGAAATAACACCTTGATCTTCAATAGGTAAGAATGAGCTTGGGATCTTGGTAAACAGATATGAAGTAGCTCCAATTACTGAGATAAAAGAGAGCATCACTATGATTTTATGGCGCAGACAAAAGTGATTAATTTTAAGATAAGAGCGCTGCAAGATATTAAAGAGACTATCAAATAGTGAGAGCAAGCCCTTACTTTGTCTTTTATGCTGATTGCGTTGATGCACCTTTAAGATGGTAGCGCACAGAGCAGGGGTAATGACAATAGCCACAAAAATGGACATGAGCATAGCCGCTACAATGGTTACGGAGAATTGGCGGTAGATATTACCTGTCGCTCCTGAAAAGAAGGACATAGGAGTAAATACTGCTGCAATGACAATACCTACACCAAAAAGTGCTGAGGTGATCTCTTGCATAGACTTAATTGATGCTTCATAAGGGTTAAGTCCTTGAGTGTAGATAATACGATTGACGTTCTCTACTACTACAATGGCATCGTCAACTAACAGACCAATAGCAAGCACCATAGCAAACATAGTGAGAGTATTTATGGAGTAACCACACAAATAGAGCACAACAATAGTAGCTGAGAGCACAATAGGGATAGTAAGCGAGACAATGAGTGTTGATCTAATATCACGTAAGAAGAGCAAGATCACTAAAGACACTAAGATTAAGGCTTCTACTAAAGTTTTGGCTACTTCATAGAGTGAGGCCTTAACAAAAGGCACAGTGTCATAAGGAATGGCATACTCTAAATTGTTTGGATAAAGAGGGCGTAAATGTTCTAGTTGCTCTTTAACTAGCTGTGCTACCTCTACAGCATTAGCACCATCAGCTAAGCTTACTTGCAAAGATGCCATAGGGCTTTTGTTATAATTACCAAAGTAGTTATAAGAGCTGCGTCCCATTTCAATACGGGCAATGTCTTTTAAATAAACGGCAGCACCAGAGCTGGTAACCTTAACTAAGATCTTTTCAAAATCACCTATGTTTTGTAAAAGCTCACGGGACTTAATGGTGACATTAATTGTCTGCTCAGGTACAGCAGGTAAACCGCCTAATTGTCCTACTGAAATTTGCTTATTTTGGTTTTTAATGGCACTTACGACCTCAGAGGGGTTAAGCTTGTATTGCATGAGCTTGTTGTTATCAAGCCAAATACGCATCGCATAAGAGGAGCCAAAGACAGAGACATCACCTACGCCATTTAAGCGGGATATTGGATCTTGGACTACAGAGACCAAGAAGTCTGCAATGTCCTCTTGGCTCATAGAGTCATTAGTAGTGTAAAAAGAGATAGTTTGTAGGACATCATCTGAAACTTTGCGTACCCGAACGCCAGAGCGCTGTACTGAGTCAGGTAAGCGCGATAGTACACCGCTTAAGCGATTTTGTACCTGCATTTGAGCCACGTCGACATCAACATTGGTGTCAAAGGAAAAGCGAAAGCGTGCATTGCCATCTGAGGTAGTGGTAGTAGAAAAGTAAATGAGATCATCTAGACCTGTCATCTCTTGTTCAATAATTTGTGCCACAGAGTTTTCTACTGTTTGAGCGCTAGCTCCTGAGTAGGAAGTGCTGACACTAATAGTAGGTGGCGCAATTTCAGGAAAGCGCGCTATTTTCATATTAGGTAGACAGATCATGCCTAAGATCATAATAAGCAGAGCTATCACCCAGGCACTGACAGGACGGTCAATGAAAAACTTACTTAGCATGGTCTATATCCTTACCTAAGGGCTCGGAGCGCTTGCAGAGCTTTGATCTAAGCCTGAGGCTGAGGTCGCTGGGTTTAAGACGGCCTTAACGGCAGCATCGGTATTTTTAACTTGGTCAGTTTGATCCAAGGTGATATTAATACCATCTTGGTTTATTACTTTAATTTTGGAGCCATGTCGTAATGCAGCTACTCCTGAGATCACAACTTCATAAGAGCTATCTAAACCATCGACAATTTGCCAACCATCGTTATAGAGCTCTCCTAGGGTGACAGGGGTTTGTAATACGCGCTCACCTTGGACGGTAAAGACATATGCTTTGCCTTTAGGATCACGCATTACAGCTTTAGCTGGTAGGGTCATAATATTTTGAGAAACACCGCCATTGACCTTGCATACTACAGCCATACCAGGTAAGAGCAGGTGATCAGGATTATCAAAGATAGCACGTAAGGACAATGCTCCTGAGTTTTCATCGACTAAGACCTCTGAAAGCGAGAGGTTGCCTAAATGAGAGTACAAGCTACCATCTTCAAAGTACAATGAAACATCGTAAGCACGATCATTTAAATAGATAGAGCCATCTAATAGACCTTGGCGTAAGCGTCTCCATGATTGAGAGCTTTGCTCCATATCAACATAGACCTTATCTAAATCGATAATAGTAGCTAAAGGCTCGCTTTGGTTTGCGTTAACTAAGGCGCCACGAGTGATTTTGGAGGTGCCAATTACTCCAGCAATGGGAGCACGTACTGTAGTGTAGTTAAGGGAGATTTTAGCTTTGTCTAAGGCTGCTTTATAGAGCTTTTCATCAGCTACTGCTAGATCATACTTTAACAAGGCATCATCACGTTCTTTTTCACTAGCAGAGCGCCTTTTATAGAGTTGAGCAAAGCGCTCATAGTCTTTAAGTGCCATCTTTCTTTGCACTACTGCACGTTCATAAGATGCTTTAGCATGCTCTAGTTGTGCTTGGAAGGGGGCTGAGTCGATAGTATAGAGTGCATCTCCTTGTTCGACAGTAGTACCTTCTTGAAAGAGACGGTTTAAGACAATGCCATCTACTTGCGGCCTTACATCAGCACGGGTATAAGCTCCAACACGACCGCTTAATTTAAAAGAGCGCTCGCGGCTTTTAAACTCAGGATGGATAGTGCTAACTTCATAGTACACATCGACGGCTGAAGGGGTAGAGCTAGTCTTTACGCTCTCTTGATTGCACGCCGTCAGGCTAAGCATGAGGAGGCTTATCAAGAATATCGGGTGAGTCTTAGGCATAGTCAAGTACGCTCCGCAAGCAATAAGATGTGATGATCTTAGCTATTTTAGGGCCTGATGATTAGCTTAAGATTAGCTCCCCCTAATTGGGCACCATTTTGGAGCATAAAAAAAGGCCTTGTCGAGGACAAGGCCATTTTAAATCAAATGCGCTTATGCTCTTGTCTGTTAAAGAGCATGTTTCTATCTTAAAGTGTAATACTTAGAGTTGGCTTAGAGTTGCCTTTAAAATTTCATAAATTTGCTCAGTATGCTTAATGGAGCAGCACTCATCAGGAGAGTGAGGAGAGCGGACAGTAGGGCCTAAGGAAATCATTTGGAGTTTTGGATTAGCCTTGGCAAAGTAACCTGTCTCTAAACCTGCGTGAATAGATGTAATCTTTACGTCTAAGTCACATTGCTTGCGATACTCGGATTTGAGAATATCAATTAAGCGGTTGCTAGTAGGGGATGTCCAGCCAAAGCTGCGATTACCAAAGCCTACTTCAACATTGTCTAATAAAGAGCAGATGCAGTCGATCTTATCGATAACATCATCGAGGCCATGATCCTTTAAAGAGCGAGGGAGCAGACCGATGACAATGGCATCATTTTGGGTGCGTACAGTAGATAGGTTACAAGAGGTCTCCACTACACCTTGATATTCGCTAGACATTCTAATCACGCCATTAGGAAGTGCGCGTAACAAGGATATTAAATTTTGGGAGGAGGTATAAGATAAGGCAGTGCTCTTTAATGGGCAGGATCCTAAAATCAAGTGCATATTAGGATCAGTATCATTGTAGAGATCCTGATAGCGCACCATAGCAGCACGAGCAGCATCCTTGAGCTCATCTAAAGTATTGCTAGGCACAGCTAGCTCTACATAAGCGCTAGAAGGAATAGAATTGCGAATCTCGCCACCATGGAAGTTTTGAATAAAGAAGTCGTTACTATCAGCTACCTCAGCTAAGATGCCGCACATAATATCAATAGCATTGCCACGATTTAAGTGAATGTCAGCACCAGAGTGACCACCAGTTAAACCAGTTAAGTTTAAGACAATAGGGGTGCAGTCTACGACTTTGACTAGTTCAGGAACAAAGGTGACATTGGCATTAATAGAGCCAGCACAGCCGACAAAGAGTTCACCATGATCTTCGGAGTCAAGATTTAATAAATAGTCGCCTTCTAAATATTCGCTATCTAATTCAATAGCACCCTTCATAGAGCTTTCTTCTTCTACAGTGAAGATTGCAGTAATAGGGCCATGGCTGAGCTCTTTATCTTCTAAGAGCGCTAAGATTAAGCTTACGCCTAGACCATCATCAGCACCTAAGGTAGTGTTGGTGGCGCAAATATATGGACCATCACAAATCTCAAGAAGCTGAGTATTAACGTCAGGGCTTTGAGCAGTCATGATACGTGGGCAAATAGGGTCTTTAGTAAAGTCATGGTCAAAGCCATTACGGGCTACAGGAACCATGTCAATGTGACCTTGCATGATCACTACAGGACTATTCTCACGACCTGCTGATGCCTTTTTCTTAATAATGACATTGCCGCACTCTTCTAATTCGCACTCTAAGCCATTTTGCTGCGCAAAATTTACTAAGTACTTGGCAATGCCTCTTTCATGGCCTGATGGATGTGGAATGGCACACAGGTTTTGGAAGTGAGTAAAAACAGCCTGTGGGGCGAGTTCTTTAAGTTCCATAAGCTAATAAAGTCCCTAACCAGAAAGTTGCAATTGTAATAGACAACTAAAAAGACAAAACGGGCTTAAAAGCCCGCAAAAATCTTTTCTTATCTTATTAATTATATGCCTTGATAGCAAGCGCAAAAATGCTCTTTAAATAAGGGGCTTTTGGGTGGTAGATCACAATCTCAAATATAGGGCTAAGAATAGCCTATATTATCTATCATAAGATGTCAGTAAACGCCGTTAGCTAAGCTATATGTGAGCTTTTAGCTTTAGGAAAAGGAGTCAAATGTTAAGGGGCGATTATGAGGATGATTGCACGTAAGTTTAAATTATGGTTGGTGATGTTTGGCACCTTGCTTTCCATGAGCCTTAGCGGTTGTGGTACTTCACCTGATGATTATGTAGGTATTTGGATGGGTTTAGATGAGCGTGGTGGTGTCCATGCCAAGGTCTTCCAATGTGAGATCTTGCAATCGCAAAATGCAGGCAATTACACCATACGTGTATCTCAATTTAACTATGAGATTAATAGTACGGGCACAGCAGCACAGTGGAGCGCCTCTGCTCAGCACTATTTTAATGGTCATATAGATAGCTCAGGTAACTTAGTTACTGATATTGGTACTATCGTAGCTGACAGCAAGAACTTCCGTTTGCTCTATGGCAATATTTCATTGGTGCGTAAAGCCAAGAATACTGAGGTAAAGTTAAAGTACGTCTTACGCGATAAAATTGCTGCTGCCTATCCAGGTATTAGCATTGCTGACTAAAAAGCAAAGCTGTAGCCAAGCTGTCTAAAAACAACTTGGCTACAGCCTTATACTATCAAGATCCATAAGTATCCTTGGCTGCTCTTGCCAGGGGATAAGCCCCCTAAGCAGGGATTAAATGGATTGATCTAAGTCGTCGTCAAAAACATTCTTGTTCTTGAACATTGCAGAGGCGCGTGCTGCCATCTCAGATGAGGAGCATTGCTCTACCATATCATCCTTGGTACGACGACGTCTTGGTGGCTTTGGAATAAATACCAAGCGTTGTGGCCCGTCAGTGCGATAGACTTGGAACTTCTTTAAGCTTGGATATTGCTTTACGAAAGCCTCGTAAAATTCAATTAAGCCAAACTTTTCCTTGCCTTGAACGCGACCAACAGAGGTTGAACGAACACGAACAGAGCGCTTTTTGTCGCTGTCCCACTTGTTTTTATAGGTACAAACATAGTAGCCACGGCTAGCGTCACCGTTAGCAATGAGTGGTGGTAGGTTTGGTACCTTTGGTTGGTTATCTTGAATCATCTTAAATCAAGCCTTCAAGTTACTGAAGTTATCATACCCACTATCAAATAGATAGTTGACATCCCCTAACCTGCAAATCCCAAAAGCAGGTAAGAGTACTAATACAAAAAGTATTAATTCTATAATATTGCTAAATAGTAGCAATTACTTTTAGACCACAATATGCTTATATACTTAGGCGGGCAAAGCTGAATCCATCACTGACTATTGTTGTTGTAGTGAGGCTAAATTGCATTGGCAATGAAGTTAGGTGGCGCCCTAAATTACGAGGCAACGCAATTTGTATAAGCCTACCTAATGTTTGTCTTGTCTTGTCGTGGACTGAGTTACTATTAAACTTCGGCAGTTTTTGCTAAAAGTTTAGTAATCTAGATGCATAATACGGCAAAAAAAACTACATCTAGTCGCTCTCTTTATTGCAAAAGCTTCTTTTGAGCGATTATAGCAAAGGAAATTTAGCACAAACTTAGGTGATTAGGGCACGCTATTGTGCTGAGCCTTTTGTAGCTATTTTGCTATTAGCTGCAATATCTATAATAGCAAAGAATCATGCGTTAATATCACGATTAGCTAAAAAATATCGTCTCAGGTTCTCCATTAAACGGCAAATGCAGTCCTGGTAAAAGAAGCCTTTATTCTACACAAGTGTATCTTAAAGAACTAGTATCCCAGTTCATATTTTTACGGATATCTTTAGCCTAGCTTTCCTCTAAATAACGATACTGCTAAAGTTAAAGTAAGTGTACCTATAGCAATTAGAGGTAAGAGCAGATGGAAAACTTGCATTAGAGTTTGTCCTTCAAGGTAAATGCGTCTTAATGCCTCGAGCCCATAGTAAAAAGGATTGAGAGTGCTGACATATTGCATTAGCTCTGGCATAGCTGAGAGGGGAGTTATCATTCCTGAGAGAATAATAGTTGGGAGCACAATAGTAAAAGATATAACTACTGATTGTTGTGAGGTGGAAGTTAGAGCAGAGATCGCCAAACCAATGCCTACAATACAGGTGCTAAAGATAGTGATGACTAAGATCAAAGCTAAAAAGCTGCCTTGGAAAGGAATATTAAACCATAAGAGACATATGAAAAATAAGCCAAGGCCTTGGGTAACTGCAATAAAGGTAGGAGGAAATGCTTTACCAATTAAGATTTCAATAGGGGTGAGAGGGGCCATAAGCATCATGTCAAAGGTACCCTCCTCGCGCTCACGGGAAACAGAAAGTGAAGATAGCATCATCACCTGAATCATCGATAAGGCTAGGATCATTCCTGTCATAATGCTATAGCGAGTGTAGTTATTTTCATTGTAAAAGTAGCGATAGTTGATATTAACACCACCTCTAATGCCCATGCGTGCTTTTTGCTCTGCATTAAACTCATTAACTATGGTCATTATGTAGCCTAAAGCTGTATTGGCTGATGAGGTATTGCGCGCATCAGTAGCGACAAAGATAGTCTTGCTTTTGGCAAAGTCATTGCCTATATAAATACCTAACAGAGCGTCACCATGATTTAGGCTTTCATTAAAGCAGAGCTCATCTGGACAGACTTTCACCAGCTCAAAAGTATCATTATTGTTGATCTTATGAACTAGAGCTACGGCACTTTGCTCTTGGCTGTCTTGGAAGATGATATATGGTACTTGCTCTAAGTTAAAAGTGGCACCATAACCAAAGAGAATAGATTGGATAATGATAGGCAAGATCAAGATCTTGCGGGTACCTTTATCCATGAGCATGACTACAAATTCTTTGTAGATCAGAGCGAGCAAACGAATATTATTCATGGTGCACCCCCATTACCTCATAGCGCTTAAAATGCTTTTTAAGTACTACATAACACGCTAAGCTTAAGATGATGGCAAATAAGAGCAAGATGCCGATGTTGAGCACAATGATGTCGCTGCTGCCTCCTGAGAGAATGCAAATTTTAGCTGATTGCACGGCATAAGTTGGAGGCAAGAGGTGGGCAATAAAGGAAATAGCCTCAGGAATAGAGCGCAGATCAAAGAGTGCACCTGATAATAAGATTGAAGGCAAGAAACTCAAAATAATGGCATATTCACTAGAGAGAAATTGGTTTTGAGTCAAAGCTGAGATTAATAGACCAATTAAGACACTAACATAAAGGTAGATCGCAATAGTAATAATAAAGGCTAGAGCGGAGCCTCTAAAAGGCATTTCAAAAAAGATAAAGGTAGTTAAAATTGCACAGCTTCCTCCTGCACAAGAGAGCACATAATAAGGTACTATCTTAGAAATTAGGAGCTCTAAGGCGCTGACATTGGTGGCCATAAGACCTGTCATCGTGCCGCGTTCAAACTCACGAGCAATAACAATAGAACTCATAAAGGCGGACATTAAGGTCAAAATACCAATGAGCTGACCTGCCATTAAATACCAAGTAGATTGATTACTCTCATTAAACCAATTACGAGTAACTACTTGAATGTCTTTGACGTTTTTAGGTGCACTTGAACCTGAAAGTTGTGCGTGCTTATGGTTGACATTATTTAGATAGGCTACCTGACGTCCTAGACCTTTAAGTGAGGCACCAGTAGCCAGTAGATTTTCAATATAGCTTTTGGCTAAGTTGGAGCTTTGAGCATCTGAGCCATTTAATACAATTATGATATTGATGTTCTGATGTAAGGCATATTGAGCAAGATTATCTGGCACCATAACATAAGCACTGATCTCATGCTGTTGCATCAAGGTACGGGCATCTTTTTCATTATTAACTACTTGAACTTTAAAGTAACTCGAACCTAACATCGAAAGGGCAATTTCACGGCCAATTAAGTCATCGACTTTAGGAGAGACTACGGCTACTGAAACTGGTTTAATGTCCATACGCATGCCAGCGCCATAGAGTACAACTAATAATAAAGGAATTATGAAGGCTACAATCAAGACTGATTTGTCAGCTATGATCTGTTGGACTTCTTTAGCTATTAAAGCTCGGATATGAGTAAGATTCATAATTAAGCCCTCTAGCTTTTTAGAGCGCGACGCTCCATGACACAGTTAATAAAGGCCTCCTCAATAGAAATACGACCACTAGGATGCTCGCAAATTTCATCAGGGGTGCCCAAGATTAAGATCTGACCTTGATCTTGGATTAAGAAGCGATCGCAGTATTCTGCCTCTTCCATAAAGTGAGTGGTGACAATTACTGTAGTGCCTTGTGCCGAGAGTTGAGCAATCATCGACCAAAAAGCACGACGTGATGTAGGATCGGCTCCTGAGGTGGCCTCATCTAAAAATAAAATAGTAGGACGGTGAATTAAGGCACAAGCCATAGACAAAGAGCGTTGGATACCAAAAGGTAGCGTAGCAGAGATATCTTGTAAAAAGGGAGTGAGGCCAAAGACTTGGGAGATAGCGCTAATGCGCTCTTGTAAAGTCTGACCTGTAAGACCATAACTTTGCCCAAAGTACTCTAGGTTTTGTTGAGCAGTGAGCTTGCGATAGAGACAAAACTTCTGTGCTACATATCCTATGGTGGCACGCACTGAACTCTTGGCGTATTTAAGCTCCATATTATTAATTAAGATCTTACCTTTACTAGGATTTAAGAGAGAGCAGATCATTCTAAAAGTAGTGGTCTTGCCTGCGCCATTTGGGCCTAACAGGCCAAAGATCTCGCCTTTATAAACTTTAAAGTTAGAATCATGAACTGCTGTAAAATTGCCAAATTGCTTTTTTATGCCTTCGACATCAATGACTACCTTGGGAGAGTTGCTATCTAAATAGAATGAATTATGGTCTAAGGAGGATTGGTTAAAGTAATGCTCGGCTGCGCTATTAGCATTTTCACCTGTATAGGTAAGGTTGATATAGGCATCTTCTAAAATGCTCTGGCGGTGCGTTAAGGTCATATCTTGAGCACTAAGGTGAGCAAAAGGGCTACCCTTTAAAAGCGTGCTAATATCATTTTGCAGCTGCTTAAATGTCACATGCTCTTTAGTTAAGATATCAATACGTCCCATACGTGGACATATATCTATAAGGTGTTCACTGCGTGCAAGATTGCACATCATAGTACGGGCTATTTGTTGGTAAGAGAGTTGGTGATTAAGACTTAGGGCAAAGCATTGCTCTTGTACTTTATCTTGAAGTGTATGTGCACTGCCACTGTAAATGAGCTGTCCATTTTTAATAAAGAGTGTTAATGAGCCTTGGGAGGCTTCTTCTAAATATAAAGAAGAGAATATGCAATAGCTATTAGTGTTAGCAAGATAGTCTTTAATAATGGACCATAGTTCACGACGAGATATAGGATCGACACCTACAGTAGGCTCATCTAATAACAAAAGTTTAGGCTGGGCACTAATAGCACAAGTTAAGGCTAATTTTTGCTTCATGCCGCCTGAGAGCGAGCCAGCTTTATAGTCCTTAAACTTAATTAAGCCTACCTTGGTTAATAATTCATCTAAATATTGCTCTAGAGCTGGCTCTTGATCATTTTCCCCTAAGAGGCGCTGATACCAAGGTTTGCTTTTAGCTGTGCTTAGACCTATGGTAGAGACATTAAAGTCGCGCAGCTTACAAAAAAGCTTAAGATTTATGCCTACACTTAAGTCCTCGTACAGTCCTAAGTTTTGAGACATATAGCCAATAGGGCTCGTGCTCTTAGTTTTTAAAGCAAGGTGTAAGGTACCACTATTAGGGGATATAAGTCCTGCAATGATTTTTAAGAGCGTGGATTTACCTGAGCCATCAGGGCCTATTAGTGAAATTAGATGGTGCTCATCACTAATAGACACATTGAGCTCATTGAGTGCTACTAAGGTGGAGCCATCCTCCTTAGTAAAGCTTTTAGTAAGCTGATCTAAAGATAGTAAATTGCTCATAGTGCCCTCCTATTTTTTGCTTAAGGGGCACTGTGATTAGGAGCACTGTCTGCTAAATAAACAGTAATAGCCTGACCAAAACGTAGTACATGAGTAGGATCATCTACTTCTACATTGACCTCATAAATCAGATCAGCACGCAGCTCTTCAGTTTGTACGGTCTTAGGCGTGAACATAGCGCTAGGACTAATAAAGGATATCTTGCCTACAATAGGAGCTTGGTAAGGAACTTCGACGCTTACTTCTTGGCCTAATTTGATAAGACGCAATTGAGCATCACTTAAGTAGATACGAATCTTCTTATGATCTTCATCAGTAATAGCAAAAATGGTCTCACCAGCACCTACATAATCAGAAAGCTCATGGGTGCGGGTGCGAATAGTGCCTGAGAACGGAGCCTTGATAACACCTTGAGAGTCCATTTGATATTTGATAAAGGACAATTGTTCATTACAAGCACTGACTTTAGCTGCCTGAGAGGAGATGATCTCTTGACGATATCCGCGCTCTAGAAGTGCTAATTGGGCTTGAGCCTCTAAAAGGGTTGCTTTAGCTTCATTAAAGCTAGCTTTGGCACTATCAAAGTCTTGCTTGGAGACTGATTTAGTATTGAGCAAAGAGCGGGTGCGCTCATAAGTAATGGCTGCTAAATCTACAGCAGCTTGGCTCTTAGTAACGGTAGCTTGTGCGCTATCAATTTCTTCTTTTAAATAACCATTTTGGTATTGATTGAGTAGCGCTTGCTCAGCTTGACATTGAGCATATTGGATACGGATTTGATGATCGAGCTCTTGGTTATCTAAGATAGCCAGTACATCATTTTGTTTAACAGGGGAGCCTTCATCAACATTGAGCACTTTGATTTTGCCAGGACGCTCAAAGGAGAGCAAACTATCTTGAATATCGACTGTGCCATGAGCCTTGTTTGGGTCGATATTATGATGGAAGAATAAGGCATAAGCAAAGGCCATAGCTACAATGAGTAGGCCCAATACGATGAACACAGATTTCTTCATAATCCTCTCCTCAAGAGCGCAGGCTCTTGCTATACGGAAAGATGGGCAGACTAAGCCCTAAGATTATCAGTTGTTAGTTGTTAGTAGTGCGCGTATGGAGACGCTATAAGAGCTAGTGTAGCATAGCCCTATGGAGGAAATGTGTTCTATCTAGGAAAAAAGCACAGCTTTTAATTATCAATGATTTATTACCTAATGTGCTTAATGTGCATTGTGCATCGTGCTTAGCTATTAAGATAGCTACCCAATGAGGACATTAAAGTCACAAAGCATAATGATGAAAGTATGGCTACAGTATTTAAGTCAGCCGACTCCTCTGTATGAGATGGTAGGGCCTTCATAGTCATAATAGGAGCAATAGAGGACATAGGGGCCATTAAAATAATCATGATAATGATACGAATTTCGCTTTCTAAAGGAACATATAGCCAGACTATAGCAGCTAAGGCACTACAGGTGAGATAGCGAATAATCCAAGCATGGCCAATGCACTTGAGTTGCTCTTTAGTAATGTTAAAGTTTAAGGAGATACCAATAATCATAAAGCATAAGAGAGTATTAGCTCCTGCAATGGTCTTAATAGGGGTAAGGAAGTGCTCAGGGATAGTAATATGGCATGCAGATAGAGTAATGACTAGCACATAAACATAAAAAGGCAGCGATTTGGACATCTCAATAAAGATCTTCTTGAGATTAATATTTTGTGCTGGAAAGTGTTTTTTATTAAAGTACAAAGCGACGCTATAAGCACCGCCAAAGCAAAAAAGGGCATTGACTACATCAAACATACATAAGGCTAAGAAAGCTTTAGGACCAATGGAACTTTGCATGAAAGGAATGATGAAATTGCCAATATTAAAGCAGCTAGTATTGACCATATTGAAGACACGCTGCTTAGGATCGTGTGAACTGAAGAAAGCTACTGTGAGTAAGATAAAGTTAGCTAAAGCTGAAATGAAGAGCACGCTTAAAAGTGAGACTTCAAAGGCAATGCCATTAGCAGAGATAAAGATTGCACAAGGCAAAGTCAGATACATCACAATGGATGCTAAGGGGCGGGCGATATCAGAGCTTAAGAGCTTAATGCGCTTAAAGAAATAAGCAAAGCAGATAATGACAAGTACACTTAAAGCGCTAAATAGAGCATCATTCATAGCACCACACCTACCATAGATAAAGATAATGTGCTTATTATAATCAGCTGAATATCTTGTATGGTAGTGTTCACTAAAATGAGGCAAAAAGGCCACTATAGAAATAGTGGCCCTAAACGCAATTATTCTTGAGTGTGAGATAAACTATGATCGTGATCTAGGGTATTGCGGTTAAGCACAAAGAGATCCGCATCAATAAAGTCCACAATTTCCTCACAGGTATTGCCTATTAAAGCTGCGCCAACACCAGCACGTCCATGAGAGCCAATAAAGACAGTCTTAGCATTGAGCTTATGACAGATCTTAGGTAGAACATCATCAGGCATGCCTTCTGCGATATGACAATGATCCTCAGGAATATTGTGGTGGTGAGCAAAATCAATAATGCGGCGGCGGTGCTCAGCTAAAATGCTCTCAGCATAAAGTTCTGGAGCATAATTAGGCACTTCAAGCATTACTGTAGGTAATACTACAGGAGCACTGTTTACTAAGTGAATTTGCGCTTTAGTAATGGTGGCTAGAAGCTGAGCTTCACGCAAAAGTAAAACATTCATGAGCTGCTTTTCGCTGGAGGTAAAGTCCACAGCAACGACAATAGAGCTATCCTCACTCCATGAGTGATCTTTAGCAATAACTACAGGAATGTTAGAGTGGCGTAAGAGGTTCCAATCATGAGGGGTAAAGATGATAGAGTCGAGCAAACCATGATGATTTGCGCCTTTAATGATTAAATCAAACTTACCACTATTGGCAGCTTCTAACATGCCTTCAGAGACATCGCGTGTCCATTTGGTAATAGGGACAATTTTGGTGTTGTCCTTATTCAGGTCAGGATGTTTGGCTAAGGCTTCATCAATGATTTTGTTGAGCTCATTGGCAGTGACCTCTTCGACATCTTGATGAGAGGCCATTTCACTCTTCTTACCGATAAAAGGAATATCGTTAGAAAAGTCGTAAATGAGACGGAGCGCACTAATGGTTACCTTAGGGTTAAAGCGAGCAATTTCTAGAGCCCTACTAAGAGCTAGTTGCTGGTCTTTCTTAGGCTCTATGATGACCAGAATATTGTTGTACTGTCTCATCGCTATCTCCTTAAGCCTAGCCTGAATCTCCAGTCGTGCCGACCTCAAGGGGTGGTAATAAGATATTAGGAGATGTGCTAGCTGACATGCCCCAAGGGTGAATCAACACTTATCCCTATATTAAGGCAATTGAGGCATGTATTTTGGAGCTAAAGCTTAATTTGTGATTTATCACTACATTTTAATATGACGTGGTCTAATGCCTAAGATTAAGCAGCAAGTGCTAAAGACAACAGCTCCTAAAGCAATCATAGCTGTAAGATAGCCAATGGAGTATAAGGTGTTCATATTGGCCCACTGGTTAAAGTCAGGAGAGAGGTAACGTACCACTACGGCCATGACTATACCTGAGAATAAGGCTTTAGAAATAAAGAGCAATGATGTTTTAGAGAGACGATAAATATCTCTTTTATGTAAGAGATAGAGCAACTGTCCTGCATTGACAAAAGCTGCCAGTGCAGTAGATAGAGCTAGACCTACATACTCTAAAGGCCAGACTAAAATTAAGTTGAAGATAATGTTGGCACCAATGGCTACCATAGAGCAACGTACTGGAGTTTTAGTATCTTGAATGGCTGCAAAGCCTTGGACTAAGACACGCACTAGCATAATGGCACACAAGCCTACTACAGAGGCTAGCAGCGATTGTGCACTTAAGAGCACATGCTCAGCACCAAAAGCACCGCGCATGAAAATGACACGTAAGATAGGTTCACGTAAAGCCATAATACCTAAGGCAGAAGGGATACCCAAGAGCAAGACTAAGCGTACTCCCCAATCTAAGGTTTTTTGATACTGTTCTTGTTGGGTCTTAATATCACAGCGTGCTAAAGCAGGCAAAATTACGGTGGAGATGGCAACAGCAAAGATGCCGATAGGGAATTCGAGCAATCTGTCTGAGTAGTAAAGATAAGAGATTGAGCCTGTAGCTAAGAAAGAGGCAAGTACAGTATTAACTAAGAGATTAAGCTGACTGGCAGAGACACCAAATAAAGCAGGGATCATCAAAGTTCTAATGCGTACTACGCCAGGGTGGCTCCAGCCCCAACGAGGGATTACTAAAAGGCCTAATTTATAGACAAAAGGCAGTAAGAAGACTAATTGTACGATACCGCCTGCAACCATACCTAAAGAGAGAATGACATTAGGATCTGTAAAGTACGGGGCAATAAAGTAGGCACAAGTGATCATTACTACATTAAGTAAGCATGGGGTAATAGCTGGAATAGCAAAGCTGCCATGGACATTTAATACCGAGCTACATAAAGCAGTTAAAGTAATAAAGAAGAGATAAGGGAAGGTGATCTCAAGAAGCAAGCTTGCTTGCGTAAATTTATGAGCTTCTGGGCCATCATGGAGCCATGATTCAAACCAGCCCCAACCAAAGATAGCTGTTACTACTGGAGAGGCAATCATACCTATCAAGCAAATAGCAAAGACAATTAAGCCTAAAGTTCCTGCACTTTTAGCAATGAGCTCTTTTAAGTCACTAGCGCTTTGCTCTTTAGAGGTTTTTGTAAGCACAGGGACAAAAGCTTGAGCAAAGGCACCTTCAGCAAAGAGGCGACGAAAGAAATTAGGAATACGATTGGCAAAGAAGAATACGTCAGCCATCAATCCTGCACCGAGGAGTTGAGCAACTGCAATATCACGAACCATGCCTAAGATACGCGAGAGGAAGGTAGCACCTGCTGTGACTATGCCTGAGCGTAGTAGACGGGGCTTTTTAACAACTTGATTCATGGCAATTTAGAGTTTAGCTAATATAAACAATGTGTGCTAATTTTAGCCCAAAGAGGTATCCAGTACCATCATGAGGACAAAGCCTGCAATTACGGATAAGGTTCCAATATCTGAGTGCTCCCCTAAACGAGCAGTAGGAATTAACTCCTCAACTACTACATAGATCATGGCACCTGCAGCAAAAGATAGCAGCCATGGCATTAAAGGAATAAAGAAAGAGGCTAAAAATACTACCACCAAAGCCGCCAACGGCTCGACTATGCCTGAAAGTGCTCCTAGAGCAAAGGACTTAGCGCGGCTCATACCATTAGTGCGCAACGGCAAAGTAACTGCAGTTCCCTCAGGGATGTTTTGGATGCCCATACCAATAGTCAGTGCAATAGCTGCAGAGTAGGCCTCAGGGCTGTCAACTGTGGCGGCAGCAACAAAAGAAATACCTACAGCCATGCCTTCAGGGATATTGTGAATAGTCATAGCTAAAAAGAGCAAATTATGTTTGTTCAAAGAGCTATAAGGACCTTCAGGTTCATTGCTATTTAAGTGTAAATGCGGCATGAGCTTATCTAAGCTCATTAAAAAGAGCGCACCTGCAATAAATCCAGTAGCTACAGGAATAGCTGCAATTTCGCCTGTGCTTTCAACTTGCTCAATTGCTGGCATTAATAGCGACCACATGGAGGCAGCAATCATAATTCCTGCGGCAAAACCCAAAGAGAGCTTGTTAAAAAGTGGCGAAGGCTGCTTTTTAGAAATTAAAACAGCTGCCGCTCCTAGGGCATTCATTACAAAGGTGAAAGTAGTTGCGTACAAGGTGGCGCTGAGTGCTTCCATAAAAGGTCCTTATGGTATATTTTTTAATAGGATAATTTCAGATAGTTTTCGCTATTTTATAAAAATCTTTAAAAAATCTTGCATGGGGCAAATTTGGCTATTCTAAGCTTTTTTAATAATAAATTATCTTTAAAAATAGGTCTTTTTTCTTGGTAATATTCACCAATATTGAGCCAATTTCTCACTTGAGCCCCTTTTGCAAAGAAGCTCTATATAATGGAACCCATAGCAAGGCAGCAATAACCTGCTGCTAAACAAGACAGATTTTCCAATTATTTGTTGTAGAGCACAAATCTCACAAATAGTTAACCAAATTTAATAAGAGTGCTCATATAATCGTTTATATGAGTGTCTTCGAGCTAATTCGTGACCTTCGCTGGAGCGATTAGCACTAAGAAGGCAAGTGATTCGTTTCAAGGAGTTTTAGATGTCTTTTATCAATAAGGAAGTTGCAGATTTCGCTGTTCAGGCCTATGTTAACAAGGACTTCAAGGAAGTTACCAAGCAGGATCTTTTAGGCAAGTGGTCTGTATTCTTCTTTTACCCAGCTGATTTCACCTTCGTATGCCCAACCGAGTTAAAGGACTTAGCTGACAAGTATGCTGAGTTCAAGGCAATCGGCTGTGAGATTTACTCTGTTTCTTGCGACTCTCACTTCGTTCACAAGGCATGGGCTGACGCCTCTGACACCATCAAGGCCATTGAGTACCCAATGCTCGCCGATCCTAACCACAAGTTAGCTAAGGACTTCGACGTTTACATTGAGGAAGCTGGCTTATCAGAGCGTGGCACCTTCGTTATCAACCCAGAAGGCAAGATCGTTGCTTACGAAGTATTAGCAGGCAACGTTGGCCGTAACGCCGATGAGTTATTACGTCGTGTTAAGGCTTTACAGTTTGTTGCTGAGCACGGCGACCAAGTTTGCCCAGCTAAGTGGCAGCCAGGTGCAGCTACCTTAAAGCCAGGTCTCGACTTAATCGGTACCTTATAATCTAGGCTTAAGCCTAACTTAAAGAAAGTCCCTATGATGGGGGGCTTTCTTTAACCTACAAAAGCCCCCATGTCTTGTTTAGGCAGGGGGTTTTTTAAGGTCTACTAAGTTAGCTATAGCTAACTTAGTATAGCACAGAAAATCTTAAGCAAGGTGTGCTAAATTAACACTACTATTTCGTTGTCAACATAGGTTTCTCGAATTATGAGCGCAAACGATAATTTATTTGATGCCATTGTGGTAGGTGGTGGTCCAGCTGGCCTTACCGCTGCTTTGTATTTAGCCCGTGCTCGTTATCGCGTGTTAGTGTTAGAAAAGGATCGCTTTGGCGGTCAGATTACTATCACTCATGAAGTGGTGAACTATCCTGGTGTAGAATCCACCTCTGGCGAGGCTTTAACTGACACTATGCGCCGTCAGGCTATTAACTTCGGAGCTGAAGTTAAACTTGCTGAGGTCGTAGATCTCAAGTTAGATGGCGATATTAAGGAAGTAGTAACTAAGAGTGGTACATTACGTGCTTTCTCTGTATTAATATGTACAGGTGCTAATCCTCGCCATATTGGCTTTACTGGCGAGAGCGAATTTAGAGGCCATGGTGTTGCTTATTGTGCTACTTGCGATGGTGAGTTCTTCACTGGCAAGGAGTTATTAGTTATTGGTGGTGGCTATGCTTCAGCTGAAGAGGCCATGTTCTTAACTCGTTATGCTAGCAAGGTTACTATTTTAGTACGCAAAGATAGCTTCTCTTGTGCTCGATCTATTGCTGATGAGGTTATGGCTCATCCTAAGATCAAAGTGCTCTTTAATCATGAGTTAAAGGAAGTACAAGGTACTGAGCTAGGTATTACTAGTGCCACGATCTTCAATAATAAGACTAACGAGAGCTTTACTTATACTGCTGACAATAATGATACCTTTGGTGTCTTTGTCTTTGCAGGTTATGTTCCTAATACAGCTTTAGTCAAAGATAAAGTTGCTTTAAATGATCAAGGCTATGTTATTACTGATCATAACCAAGAGACTAATGTAAAGGGAGTCTTTGCTGCTGGCGATGTTTGTATTAAGACCTTACGTCAGGTAGTAACCGCTGTAGCTGATGGCGCTTTAGCTGCGGCTGCTATGGAAAAAGTTGCTGCTACTATGCACGATAAGACTGGCTTAGTTCCAGAGGTGCCAAATGCTACACGTAAGGCTCCTCAAGAGTCTCGTGCTTCGATTGCTCCTGAAGCAGAAAAAGAGGGCTTTATCTCTCCTGACTTTATTCCTCAGCTCAATGCTGTCTTTGAGCGCATGACCTCCAAGATCACTTTATGTGTGCACTCAAGTGGCGATGACAAGGGTAATGAGCTGCTCTCTGCTATGCAAGAGTTAGCTGCTTTAACTGATAAGCTTGAGCTTACTACCTCTTCAGAGGGTGAGCATTTGCCATATGTTGAGTTTGTACGTGCGGATGGCTCAAGTTCAAAGATGGCTTTCCATGGTGTTCCTGGTGGGCATGAGTTTACTTCTTTTGTCTTAGGTATGTACAATGCTGCAGGTCCTGGTCAGCCAATTGATGATGCTGATCGTGCTATTATTGCTGGCATTAATAAAGAACTTGAGATGAAAGTCTTAGTCTCTTTATCTTGCACTATGTGCCCTGATTTAGTAGTAGCTGCACAGCGTATTGCTTCCTTATCAGACAAGGTTACTACTCATGTCTATGATGTAGGTTTATTCCCAGATATGCGCTCTGACTACAATGTCATGTCAGTACCTTGCTTAGTTATTAATGGCAAGCACATTACCTTTGGCAAGAAGAAAATGTCTGAGTTATTAGGCTACTTATCTGGTTTAGATGCTATATAGCTAATTAGATACTATCTAGCTAAATCAACAAAGGCTGCTTATCTTTAAGCAGCCTTTGTTGTATTAGTGAAAAAGATGATTGGCGCCAAGCCACTAGGCTTGTCTAGTGGTATAGCGCCTCTATGACTAAGAGCACGAGCTCACTAAGCCTATTTTGATATTGGTTCTTTCTTTGTGGTAGCTGTAGTTGCTAATGATATTAAGCATTTCATCACTATCCTTGCCATTACGATCATAATTAGTAAGTTGGCACCATCGATCAGCAATAGCGTCTACATAATCACACATTAAGAACTTAGCTTGAGAGATAAACTCCTCGGGAGCGTTAACAAATAAATAGCCTACTTGAGGAGCATCACTTTCATCTTCTAGCTGACAATCAGTAGCTAAGGTAGCTTCCTCTACTTGCCAGCAGTTTAGTTTAAGCGGGACATCTAAATTATCATCAATAATATCTTTTAGCGTTGTAAAAAGCTCAAAAATATCAATGTAGACAGCAAAATCTCGATCGCCTTTTTCAATATAAGAAAGTACAGTAATTTCTAAGTTGCTGTCATAATGTGAATAATATCAAAATAAATCAATCAATAGTCATAGCGACAACTGTGGTTTTAGTTGACAAGCTAATGTAATTGAGTTAGCATAGGCTAACCAATCCACTTTAGTGGTGGTGGCGGTTTTTCCATTGTGTACTCTTTAATATAGAAGATCCTTATTGTTCTTGAGCATTATGGCAAGCTAGTGCTTAAGAGCAATGAGGATCTTTTTTTTTGCCATTGCTTCTTGATGAGGTGCTAAGATCTTAAGATCTAGATAGTTGCAGGTGGTGTATATATGAGCGATGCGAATTTAAGCGAAATTCTTTTTAAGCCTAAACATGATTACATTGAGACCTCATTGATATCGAACTCAGGATGTCCTATTCCTGATGTAGGTGATGGACTGCACTTTATGGGCTCGCCTTTTAGAGCTATGTGGTATCGCCCTTTAAACCTCTATACTTGGTCTTATTTGGGTGCTAATAGCTTAGATATCGAGCAGGCTTTAGCTAAGATTGTCATGAGTGACAATGAGCGCTCCCGTGAGAGTTGTTTTGACACGGTAAGCCAATATGGCACAGGCAATTGGATCTATGAATTTAGCTCCATTGCTCAAGAGCGGGTTATGAAAGGGCGTGAAGCTCAAGAGAAAGGTGCCTTGCTTGAGGCCAGTCATCAATATCGTATGGCCTCTCGTTATTTTGCCATTGCAGCTTATCCTAATTTGCGGGGAGATGTCTTAGCGGCGCAAGCCTCATTATTGGGTCGTCAGGCTTATCGCAAAATCTTCAATGATGAAAAAGAGTTTGGTTATTATGCTGAGCATACTTTCTTAGCACGCAATGTTAAAGTCACGGGCCATTTGCATAGCATAGACAATCGTACCTTACAGCCTTGTGTGGTGGTAGTAAGTGCTTATGGTGATACTTCTACTGACTATTATCGTCTGTTCTCTGATTACTTCCGTCCTTTAGGCATTGCTATTTTCGTTATTGATATGCCAGGTATGGGAGATGCTTCTAAGATCTCTTTAGATGCTAACACCTCAGATGTTCTAGAGGCAGCAGTAGAGTATTTGCGCGAGAAAGTAAACTTTATTGATAACACTTCAATGGGCGCTATGGGTTATCGTTTTAGTGCTAATCCTGTAGCCCGTTTAACCTTATTGCGTCCTGATTTATTCAAAGCTATTGCACTGGCTAGCCCTGCTGTACATAGTGCCTTTGTTAATCATGAGTTGTTAAATAATATGCCGTTAGCTGCCCGCTCTTCTTTAGCTAATCGTTTAGGCTTAGATGCTAGTAATTGGGACACTATTGTGCCGCAGCTGCAAATGCTCTCACTAAAAAAGCAAGGTTTAATTGGCTACCATGCTAGCAATAAGGTGCCAGTGTTGACTATCTTTACCCCTGTAGATCTTAAGTTTAACGATGATGATTTAGATGTTATTGATCATGCATTTGTTAATAATAGTGTGATTAAGCACAAGCATATTAAGGTAAGTGAGTTTGCTCCTTTAATCTTTAACGATATTGCATCTTTCTTTAAAGAAAAGCTGTTAGGCTAGATAGTATATTGTTTTAGCTAAAGTGCGGCTTTGGTGTGCTACCAGGGCCGCATTTTTCGTATATAATGTTCGGTAGTTTAATTACTAACTATTGTATCTATGAGTGAAGAACCTAAACTACGTAAAGATGATATTAAGAACTTCCCGCTGGACAATCCTAAGGCTGTCTTGTATCAAACCAAGAAGTGGTTGTATGTGTGTGAGCGTGAGTACTTTGCTACTCCCTCAGGCGCGCATTCCGAAAATCGTGTGACTTTGGGTAAAGTATGGCAGGGGCAGTTTTATACCTTAGATGAGTTCAAGCGCTTGTTTAAACGTGATGGCTCACCTCGTATTTACCCTAAAAAGCGCCAATATAATAAGAGCAAGAATATGGAAGCAAATGAGCAGCTCTCTAAAGAGGGGCAAAATATTGTTATTAAGCTAGGCACAAGTACTTTAACTCAAGGTAAAAATGAGCTCAATCGCGCTCATATGCTTGAGATTGTACGTGTAGTCGCACAAATGCGAGCTTTAGGTCATAAGGTTACCTTAGTCTCATCAGGTGCTATGGCTGCAGGTCGTGAGTTAATTAAGCATTATGCTTCACTGCCCAGTGTCTTAAGCTCTAAGCAATTATTAGCCTCAGTAGGTCAAGGACGCTTAATTGAGGTTTGGGCTAGCTTGTTTGCTATTTACAATATTAATATTGGCCAGTTGCTATTAACCCGTGCTGATTTAGAAAATCGCGAGCGCTTTTTAAATGCGCGTGACACTTTATTTGCTTTACTAGATAATGGCGTAGTGCCTGTTATTAATGAAAATGATGCGCTTTCTACTGCTGAGATTAAGGTAGGAGATAATGACACTTTAGGCGCGATTACGGCCTGTGCTTTAGAGGCTGACAAGTTAATTTTACTTACTGATCAAAAAGGCCTTTATGACGCGGATCCTCGAGAGCATCCTGAAGCTCAATTGATTCGTGAGATCACTAAGATTGATGAGCGTATTATTAAGCTAGCAGGTGGCTCAGGTACGACTTTAGGTACAGGCGGCATGTCTACCAAGGTCAAAGCTGCCAAGATTGCTACTCAAGGTGGTGTGGAGCTCATTATTGCCTCAGGGCAAAATCCGAGCATTATACTCGATTTAATCAGCGAGCAAGGAGAGGGTACTTTCTTTAGAACCGCTCAAAAACCAACTGAGTTGCGAAAGATTTGGCTAGCCTCGACCACTAAGCCAACAGGTAAGATTATGGTGGATATTGGTGCAGCGCAGGCTTTGGTGCAAAGAGGTTCTTCTTTATTGCCTTCAGGCATTAAGAGCATTACTGGCGAATTTTTACGTGGTGCGGTAGTCGAAATTATCAATGAGCAAGGGGAAGCCTTAGCTAAAGGTATTGTTCGTTATACCGCTCAAGAGTGCGAGCACCTGTGTGGCTGTCAATTACATGAGATTGAGGAAATCTTAGGCTTCTCTCATGGTGTAGTTATCCACCGCAACGATTTAGTTTTAGTATAGAAGGATTGTTATGGACTTTGGTATCGACATGAATAAGGTCGGCTATAACGCGGCTACTGCAAGCCATGTTTTAGCTATGGCTAGCACCGAAGATAAAAATGAGGCCTTAGCACAAATTGCCTCAGTGCTCAAAAAGATGAAGAGCTTTATCATGGACGTCAATGCTAAGGAAGTAGCTGATGCCCAAAATCGTGCTTTGCCTGCTCCTATGATTGACCGCATGACTTTAACTGAAAGCCGTTTTAATGAAATGGTTGAAGGTATTGAGCGGGTGATCGATTTGCCTGATCCTGTGGGGCGTATTATTGATGGCAAGATAGTTCCATCAGGATTGAGCATTATGCGTCGTGTAGTGCCTTTAGGTGTGGTGGGCGTTATTTATGAATCGCGTCCTAATGTAACTGTGGATATCGCTACTTTGTGTATTAAGTCAGGTAATGCTTGTATCTTACGTGGTGGTTCAGAGTGCTTTCAGACCAATTTGACCTTGTATGAAATCATGCAAGAGGCATTAAACAATAGTGCTATCCCGTCAAGTGCTGTTAACTTTATTACCTCTACTGATAGAGACTTAGTCAACAAGCTCTTAACCTTAGACGATTATGTGGATGTCATTATTCCACGAGGTGGTGAGGCTTTACATCGTATGTGCGTTAAGTATGCCAGCGTGCCTGTCATTGTAGGAGGCTTCGGTGTTAGCCACATTTATGTTGATAGCACCGCTGATATCGAGCGTTCAGTACCTGTAATTATCAATGCTAAAGTACAAAAGCCGTCAGCTTGCAATGCTCTTGATACTTTATTAGTTCATAGAGAGCGCGCGGCAAGTCTGATGCATAACCTTGCTCCTGAGCTAGAAAAATACCATATTCTGGTACATGCTCATGATGAAATGGCTGACATTATGCGCGACTATCCTTTCTTAGGTAAGTGTACTAGTGAAGACTTTGATACTGAGTTCTTAGGCATGCAAATGAATGTGGTTATGGTAGATAGTGTTAGTGATGCGATTTTGCATATTAGAAAGCATAAGGCCATTCACTCTGATGCTATCTTAACTAATACCTTGTCTAATGCTGAGCTCTTTGAGCGCTCTGTGCCTTCAGCCTGTGTATATGTCAATGCTTCTACACGTTTTTCTGATGGTGGTCAATTTGGTATGGGGGCAGAGGTAGCTATTTCTACCCAAAAACTTCATGCTCGTGGACCTATGGGACTAGAAGCTCTTACTACATATCAATATATATGTAAGGGTGACTATTTAAGTCGTATTTAAGCATATAAGCCTCACTATTAAGTGAGGCTTTTTTGTATGAGCTATGGAAACTTTAGCCCTTAGCACTTTAATTTCGCTAAAGTTTAGTACAAGTCATAGTTTTGTGCTAAATGGTTTTTAATCTGTTCTGAGCTTTGCAATAATGAGACTAAGAGTAGCTATCTCTACATTTTTTAGAGTAAGGAGGAGATATGTCCTACAAGGTTTTAGTGCTCATTAAGCCAACTGAAGAGCAGCCAGCTCTCGAACGTGCTGCCGAATTTGCTCGTTTTATGCCTGATCTCCAGTTAGTTCTCTTGCGTGTAGTAAGAGACTTTACTGAAGATAAGATGCCTGAGCTTGAGCAGCGCTATACCAGAGAAGTTAGCTCCTTAATGGATCGTTATCCAAGTGTTAAGAACTATGAGGTCAAGGTAGCATTTTCTGAGGAAGTAGCCCCAACTTTCTGTCGTTATGCCGGTTCAAAGTCCGAGCACTTTGATTTAGCTATTATTTCAGCTAACCGCCGTAACACCTTAAAGGATCTCTTCTTCTCACCTATCGATTCCCAAATCATGCGCTCAGTGCCTATTCCTTTATTAATTGTTAAGGATCCACAGGCTCCGCAGCGTTTAGATCGCGCTATTGTCTTGGCTATTGACTTTGAAGAGACCAATCACGAGAAGTTTATTGATGAAGTGCTCTTTACTGCAGCTAAGATCTTTGCTGAGCACTTCAATGGTGAGGTACATGTCTTAAATTGCGTTCCTCCTATTCATGGAGGCTTAATGGGTGGTGATACTAATATCTCCATTATGATGGGTAATACTAAGGATAATTCTCGTCCAGCTATCCATACTGCAGCCTTATATGACTTTGCTGATAAGCATGGCATTCCTCGTGACAACTGTCACGTTGCTGAAGGTCGTGTTGATGAGATGATCCCTCGTGTATGCACTAAGCTTGAGGCGCGCATGGTATGTATGGGAACATCCTCACGTGAGGGAGTCTTAAGCTCCTTTGACCAAAGTGCCAGTGAGTTAGTCTTAGAGCAAATTAAAGGTGATATCTTTATCGTTAATCGGCATGTGCACTTTGACGAAGTCAAATAGCTATTGTTAGAGTTTAGTTAGACAAAGAGCCTTACTATTGCAGTAAGGCCTTTTTATTTGTACCCTAAGAGCATCACCTTACAAATTATTAGATAATCTAGTCAGGAGTAATATGCACGTTCGTCCTTTTGTCTGGGGCAAGGACTTTAAGATAATTTTACAAATAGTCCAAGAGGTGTGGTTCTTTGACGCTCCTACCAAGCAAGTAGGCTATTTAAATGCTTTAAACTTCATGCTCCACTATTTAAATCTCTCCACTGATATTATTGTAGTAGTAGATGAGCAAGATAAGGCAGTAGGTGTCTTAGGTCTTACTGATAAAAAAAGCGCTCCTTTTTTAAAGTATTGCCCTTTTAGATGGATCCAAAGTCGTACTTTAGAGTGGGGAGCCAAGGTGCTTTTGACCTTATGGCCTAATTCTTTAGTATCACGCTTGTTTAACGAAATCTTCTTTGCCAACTATCATAAGTTGCGTTCTATGGTACTCAATAGAGCAGATCCTGAGTTTTTAGTTATGATTGTTGACCCTAAGATTAAGGGTAAAGGTTTAGGTAGAACTTTAGTTAATGCAGGAGAAGAGCTGTTATCTAATAGAGGATTTAGCCGTTATTATTTGCTTACTGATTCAAGCTGTGATTATGGCTTTTATGAGCGTCTTAAGATGGATAAAGATGTAGATGTAAATATGTGCTTTGATATTAAGCATGTGCTTGAGTATGACCACTATCTTTGTGGCTTTTTACGCGGCTTAGTCTATAGCAAGGCTCTTGATGCTAAGCAATAATCAAAAAAGCCCTAGTTTTTGTAGACTAGGGCTTTTTTCAAGCAGTAAAGACTTAGTTAAACGTTAAAGAGGAACTCAAATAAGTCGCCGTCTTGTACGATATAGTCCTTGCCCTCAGAGCGTAACTTACCAGCTTCCTTGGCACCAGCTTCGCCACCATATTTAATGAAGTCATCAAAAGCGATGGTTTGAGCACGAATGAAGCCACGCTCAAAATCAGAGTGAATCTTACCTGCAGCTTGTGGAGCGGTGGCGCCAACTTTAACTGTCCAAGCTCTGACTTCCTTAACACCAGCAGTAAAGAAAGTTTGGAGACCTAAGAGTTGGTAGCCTGCACGAATAACTCGGTTTAAGCCTGGCTCTTCAAGCCCCATGCTCTCCATAAACTCTTTGCGATCCTCTTCTTCCATAGTAGCTAAATCCGCTTCAATAGAGGCAGAAACAGGAACTACAATAGAGCCTTCCTTTTGAGCATACTCACGTAAGCCATCTAAGTATGGATTGTTTTCAAAGCCGTCTTCTGAGACATTAGCAATGTACATCATTGGCTTTAAGGTTAAGAAGTTAAAGCCACGCATTGCAGCTAAGTCTTCAGCGGTAAACTCAACGGCGCGCAACATTTTGCCTTGCTCAAGAGCTGGCTTTACTTTCTCTAAAGCGATCACTTGAGCTAAAGCTTCCTTATCACCACCAGTGCGAGCACGCTTTTCTAAACGCTGTAGAGCTTTGTCTGCTACTTCTAGATCAGCAATAGCTAGCTCAGTATTGATAACTTCAACGTCATCAACAGGGTTTACTTTGCCATTAACGTGAATCACATTAGGATCATCAAAGCATCTTACAACATGAGCAATAGCATCAGTCTCTCGAATGTTAGATAAGAACTTGTTGCCTAAGCCTTCACCTTGAGCTGCGCCCTTAACTAAGCCTGCAATGTCCACAAATTCCATGGCAGTTGGTACTACCTTTTGTGGCTTTACGATAGCTGCGATTTGATCTAAGCGTAGATCTGGCACTGGTACGATACCAGTATTAGGATCGATAGTGCAAAAAGGGAAGTTTTCGGCGGCAATACCAGCCTTGGTTAAAGCGTTAAATAAGGTAGACTTACCAACGTTTGGTAAACCAACGATACCACAGTTAAAACCCATGATTGTGTCTTCCTGAGTAGATAATATAAAAAGAAAATTATTTTTGCCATTGTAAAGGCTTAAAGCCATTAATAGCGCTGGTTGCCTTAGTAATGCCTTGGGTGAACATGAGGCTGATGCTATGAGTGGCAGCATCTAAGGCCTCTTCAATTAAGGCGCGATCGGTTGGACTTGGCTTGCCTAATACCCAAGAGTAGGTATCAGGACCTTTACCGATGCCAATACGCAGACGATAGTAATCTTGGCTGCCGCTTAAATGAGCAGTAATTGATTTTAAGCCGTTATGACCTGCAAGACCACCTCCAAACTTAAGCTTCATCTGGCCAGGGGCTAAATCAAGCTCATCATGGAGTACTAAAATCTCTTGTGGTGCAATTTTAAAGAAATTGCACAAAGCACCTACAGCGCGCCCAGACTCATTCATAAAGGTAGTAGGGAAGAGTAAGTGTACTTCTTGGCCTTCAATAAAACCTTTGCCATGTAAGCCTGAGAACTTGCTATTAGGTTGCAAGCTAATGTTGTATTTATGGGCGATAAGCTCTAAAAGGTCATAGCCCATATTGTGACGAGTATGATCGTATTTGGCGCCAACATTGCCAAGGCCTACAATCAATCGAATCTTGTTATCCATAAGAGAAGCTCTTGTTTAAAGTAAAGGCTCAAGTTTAATGATCTCTTGAACATCATTAGATGGCAAATTATGCAAGACCTCTGCGAGAGTTAACTTACTGTCAGGAAAGATATAGTCAGGCAAGATCTCGCTCATAGGCACGATAACAAAGGCGCGCTCTTGAGCTCTAGGATGAGGTAGCGTGAGCTTTGCATCATTAGATATTAAATTATCACAACTAATGACATCTAAATCTAGAGTACGAGGTCCATTTTTAAAGAGGCGTACGCGGCCAAAATCAAGCTCAATTTGTGCTAGGTGTTCATAAAGACAAAGTGGCTCTAAAGTGCTTTCTACTACAATGACAGCATTAATAAAGTCATCCTGCTCCAAATAACCCACAGGCTTAGTGCGATATAAAGAGGAGGCTTTAGTAATGCTTACGCCTGGTATGGCCTCAATAGCTTGACATGCTTCTTTAAGTATAGTGCTGCTGGCACCTAAATTAGAGCCTAAGGCAATTACTACTTGCATATTACTGTCCTCATAAGGGGCATAATTAAGGCCAAAGCACCTGGTACTTTGGCCTTAGTAATAACCAAAAGAGAGCTCTTACTATGGCTCTAAGTTCATAGACTTACGCCAGCTACGAGCCTTGTTGATAGACTCTGGAGAGTCATAAATTGGGAAGTTTTCGCTATCGTTACGTGGTTGATTGTCTTTACGACCACCGCCACTACGACGTGAACCTCCCAAGCGACGATTACGACGATCATCAAACTTGCGCTCTTCACGAGCATGCTTTTCGGCATCAGCCTTACACTGATCGTAATAAGGCTGCCAGAAAGCAACACGTGATTCTAAGCTCTTATCAAATTGGGCACGCAACTTAAAGAGGTCAAAAGCAGCACGGAAGCTATGATAGGAGGTAGTCTCCTTAACATACTTCTCTGGCTCCTTGGACTCTAATAAGAACTGTAAGCGCCATAATAGAGCAATAGAGCGAATAATTTGCTCAGGCATCGCAGTGATGGAGTATTGGTTGATCACTACTTGAGATGCCAAGAAGGAAATTAAGCTCTTATAGTTGATGTTATCAGCACTAAACATTAAGTCATCGCGTACTTCATAGAAGCTCCACAAGAACTCATTCCATAAGATGATGGCATATAAAAAGTGCGGCTTATTGCATTTGCCTTCATGGAAGCGCTGATCGGTGCTAGCAAAAGCGTAATTTAATAAGTCACGGCAGGAGCTAGAGTTTAATAGCATCTCAGATAAGGTAAAGAGATGGCTAAATAAACCTAAGGCAGTTAAAACCTTAAAGCTAGCTTGAGCGTGGCCTGTTAAAAAGAGCTTATTAACCTCATCGTACATACGTGCAGGAGCTACTTGAGAAAGTAGCTTGGCACAAGGGCCAATGCTATTTGCAGTACGATCAGATAATTGGAATCCTAATTTAGCGCTAAAGCGTGCAGCACGTAAGATACGTACAGGATCTTCACGATAGCGAGTCTCAGGATCGCCAATAATATCGATGACACCATGGGTAAGATCATAAAGACCGCCATGTAAATCGATAAGCTCGCCAGTTTGAATATCTAAGTAGATAGCGTTGATGGTGAAGTCACGACGTTGAGCATCCTCTTCAATACGCTTACCATAACTGTTATCACGTACGAGCATACCCTCTGAGGTAACTTGGACATCAAAGCGCTTGCCCTCATTTGATACAGGACGAGCTACTTGGAGTTTATTGGCATTGCCACCTCTAAAGGTGGTTACCTCGATAATATCGTTATTGGAATAAACGATATGCACGATCTTAAAGCGACGGCCAATGATACGTGCATTGTTAAATAAGCGACGAACTTGCTCTGGGGTAGCATTAGTAGAGACATCAAAATCTTTTGGTGTCTTACCTAATAGTAAATCACGAACACCACCGCCTACTAAATAAGCTTCAAAACCAGCTTGCTTTAAGCGTTTAATGACTTTAATAGCAAACTTGGAAATCTTTTCAGTAGGGAGTTGGTGTTGGCTTGCATCTAAGACCAACTTATGTTGGCCTTCTTTAGCTACCAAAGCTTTGTGCTTCTTTAATAGGTCTTCTAGACCTGGGAGTAAGGCAGAAATTTTCGTGTACCTCAAGTCTCACAAAGAAGTCTGGTTCTCCTAATATTTTACTTCGAGCGCCTCATTAGCACCGCAAAGCTCTCCAAGTAAAATATCAGGGGAACCTACAAGAATTGAGCTGAAAATCAGAAATTAAGGGCTTGGACATAACAATGCTTTAGCAAAAAAGCTAACAACTATGGTCGCAATCAAGGTAAATGACTAAATCCCCTATATGAAGGGCGCTCAATCTTAAAAGATCAGCATGTATCGCACAATAGGCGTACCGAACTTACCTTTAAATTAAGTACTGTTAGACCAAAGAGTCCCTTGCTGATTAGAACTTTTAGAGCTCACTTAGCCTGTAAGTAATAGCTAAGCAGGAGGTAAAAGCTCTTGGCCTAGTAAAGATAACTAAGCTCAGCTTAATTCACCAAGGCAAGATGAATTTACAACTTGCCTAAAAATCAGCCGCATTATATCACAATAGGTATCTTAGGCATGGATTGGACATTAAAGCTTTGTGCAAGTAGACACAATAAGCTTTCAAATAGATCACGATATTCAAGGGCGCAACTATTTTTATTTTCCTGATGAGATAAAGCTTGACCTATCATATAAGGCTCATGAATGCTAAATCCATGGGGAGAACTACCATAACAATAACTTAAATAACCATTACACTGTTGAGCACTATTGCCTAAAAGAGCATACAGCTTATCAAGCTTAGCTATAGAGCTACAAAATTTTGTGCTCTGAGGTAGGCTTTGACCTAAGAGCCGATAAGTTGTAATAAGTAATTGATGGGGGGCATTACTATCAAGGACAGCTGGAGCCTTATTTTGCTTAGAGAATTTAAGACCATTAGGGGCAGTAATGAGTGCTACATGAAAAAAATCAGGGGCTCTAAAGCCTAAGATCTCATAGAGACATAATTGCAAAAAGGTAGCATCTAACATGTCTGCTCCACGTACTACCTCACTAATGCCCTCATTATGGTCATCTAAGACTACTGCTAAATTATAGGCAATAATGTTATCAGCTCTTTTTAGTACTAGAGAGTGTGCTAAATTTGATGGTTGCTCAATTAAACCTAAATTGCCATCAACAAAACTAGAATGATGTTTAAGGTAGTCACTTAGATCAATTCTAATGGCTACATGATCTAAAGATCCTTGTTTGATGCTCTCTTGAACATCAGCTTGTGCGCAGGGACAAGGGCGCTCTTTCATTAAGGCACGCGTACACTGGCAATAGTAAGCTTGAGAGTTATTAACGAGCTTAGTTAAAGCTTGGTTATAAACAGACAATTGCTGGCTTTGGATAATTGGCTCAATGCTGCTTTTTAAACCCAAAAGTTCCAGCTCTTGGAGCATGATAGGGGTGTTTTCTTGAGGGCAGCGGGGAAAGTCTAAGTCCTCAATGCGAATAATGAAATTACCTTGTGCTTGTACGGCTCGAAAGTAAGAGGCATAGGCAGCCACTAGGGATCCTAAGTGTAAACGACCACTAGGAGAGGGTGCAAAACGACCACAATATTGCATGAGAGATAAATTAAGAGGAGGGTAATAATAAAGAGGAAGGATCTTTCATACCCAAGCGCACCGTAATAAGCGGTACGCCTGAGTGTATGAGGCAAGAATTAAGTCTTGCAGCTTGGGCTATAGTAGATAGCTACTAATCACCGTATTGTTTTTCTTTGATCTCAGCTAAGGACTTGCAGTCAACGCATAAATCAGCAGTTGGACGAGCCTCAAGACGCTTAATGCCGATCTCAATACCGCATTGCTCGCAGTAGCCAAACTCGTCATCATCAAGCTTGCGTAAGGTCTTCTCGATCTTCTTGATTAACTTACGCTCACGATCGCGAGCACGTAACTCTAAGGCAAACTCCTCTTCTTGAGAGGCACGATCTACTGGATCAGGGAAGTTGGCAGCTTCATTTTTCATGTGACCTACAGTGCGGTCAACCTCAGAGCGCAATTGATCACGCCAAGCGGTTAAAATCTTGCGAAAGTGCTCTTTTTGAGCATCATTCATGTACTCCTCACCAGCTTTCTCTTGGTAAGGCTTAACACCAGCAATAGCTAGTGGGGACATGGAGTCTAAATCTTCTTGGGTAAGGTTACTCATAAACTCAAATCCTTGTATGTGATAAGGCTATGCTTTGATAGCAAGCATGAGATGTTAGCAAAGCAAGAACACTTAAATGTATGGCTTTAGTTAAGTTTAAGTAAATTACTTGACAGACAGCCATTTTGCGCCGTTGGGCGATAATTTAAGCCCTGCATTATCCATAAATTGCTATGTAGTAGCAAGCACAAAATTGTGACGCTGTGAGAAAGGTAACCAAATTTAGATAAGCTCTATGCCGAAGCTCTCGTTTTAGCTATTTAAAGCTTATAAAATCTAGCACCAATATCTATTTCTAGATAGTACATAGCGTTCAAACGAGGATAAAAGATATTTAGCGGTCTGTGCCTTTGGTATAATTAGGCATTTTAGTGCACATAGCTTTAATTTAAGGAAGGTAGAAGGGCATGCAAGATAAGCACAATGGTAATGGGACTAATGATCGCTTAGAACCTACCTTTGGTGAGGTTCCTCATATTAAGCGTCAAGACCAAGATGACCCGAGCTTTAGTGCCTTAAATTTCAGCGCCTTAGATGGTGAAAGCAGCACTACAGCAACTAAAAATACTAAGAACCATGATCATGGAGAGCAAGGCCAGATTTTAAGTGCTAACACTAAAAGTCCAGATGCAAATAATAAGCAAGAGCTCTCTAAAGCAAAATGCTCATCATGGTTAAAAGGGATAGGAGATAAGTTAAAGGCTCAGAAAAAAGAGGCAGCAGATAATAAAGATCATGCTGATATTACCAACGCTCAAGAAGAAGATAAGATTGCTAAGTTAGCTGCCCAAGCTGCCGCTCAAGCTCGTGCAACTGCTAATACCACTACAAATATTAGCCAAGAATCCTTAGCTACAAAGTCAAAAGAAGCTGAGCAAGAGCAAGATAATTCCCAATATCAAGAAGTTGCTATGGCTTTACAAGCAGCGCAAAAGCGTTATGAGCAGAGCCTTAATTGTGAGGGTAATTTCCTATATCGCTATCGCGAGCGTATAAGAGCAGAAAAAGAGCTGCGTACAACCCAAAAACAGGCGCGTCAGGTGGGAGTATTGCCGCAATTTACTTGGTGGCAAAAGTTTGTTCATACCATGCGCTTTATGACTTACTTATTTATTAAGTTAGGCGTGGTGGGCCTTATGGTGGGTGCTGTACTCTTTATCTACTTTGACTCTATGGTTATTGATGGCTATGAAGTCGATGATAAGTGGGTATTACCTGCTGTTGTCTACTCGCGTCCTTTAGAGCTCTATCCAGATCAGCGTTTATCTTTAGAGCAAATGGTCTATGAGCTAAAGCTGTTGCAATATCGCCAAGTTGATAGCCCTCGCAAGCCTGGTGAGTATGCGGTCAATACAAAAACAGGTCGTGTAGTTTTAATTAAGCGTCCATTTAAGTTCCCTGATGGTGAAGAGCCTCGTCTGTCTATAATGATTGAGTTTGATGGCAAGCGTGTTAATCGTATTGTTAATGCTCAGACTTTACAAGAGATGGCTTTCTTGCGCATGGATCCTGTGCTCTTAGATCGTATTAATCGTATCAATCCTCAAGAAGATCGTATCTTTATCTCGCTTGAGCAAGTACCTGAGCAACTGATTACTACTTTAATTGAAATTGAAGATCGCTCTTATTTTGAGCACTTTGGTATCAATCCTGTGGCTATTGTACGTGCCTTTGTGAAAAACACTTTGGCAGGCCGTGTTGTAGAAGGTGGTAGTACTATTACCCAGCAGTTGGTAAAGAACTATTTCTTAACTAATGAGCGTAGCTATACTCGTAAGCTTAAAGAGATATTTATGGCTATGGCTATGAACCATCGCTATACCAAAGAACAGATCTTAGAAGCTTATATGAATGAGATCTATTTAGGTCAAAATGGTAATGCAGGTATCTACGGTTTTGGTCTAGCTTCTTATTTCTACTTTGGTGTGCCTATTGGTGAGCTATCCTTAGATCAAATGGCTCTCTTAGTTGGTTTAATTAAAGGACCTTCTTATTATGACCCATGGCGTTATCCTGATAATGCCATCTCCCGTCGTAATACTGTTTTGGCGGTATTGCGCAATCGTGGTCATATTTCACCTGAGTCTTTTGAAGCTTTAGCTGCTAAGCCTTTAAATGTTATTAAACGTGGCCAGATGAACTACACCAAGACCCCTGCTTTTATGGGATTGGTTAAGACCGAAATTGGCTCACGTTTTAAAGAAGAAGAGGAAAAGACAGGTAAGGATTTCTTATCTGGTAATGGTATTCGTATTTTTACTTCTTTAGATCCACAAGCTCAGGCCTCTGCAGAAAAAGCAGTGACCGAACAGATTGCCGCTATTGAAAAAGAACGTAAAAAGAGCAATTTAGAAGCTGCCATGATTGTATCTTCCTGGCGTACAGGTGAAGTTTCGGCTGTGGTTGGATCTTCTAACCCTAAATATGACGGCTATAACCGTGTTTTAGACTCACGTCGACAGGTAGGATCGCTCATTAAGCCTTTTGTTTATTTAACTGCTTTTCATCAAGGCTATCACTTAGGATCGATTGTTAACGATAATCCAGTAAAAGTTAAGTTGCCCAATGGTGATATCTGGTCACCAAAGAACGATGATAAGAAGTTTAGAGGCCCTATTCGTGTGATTCGTGCTATGGCTAGCTCGTTGAATGTACCTACAGTGCGTGTTGGTATGGGCGCAGGCTTAGATAATGTTATTAACACCTTACATGCAGCAGGATATAAGCGAGATATCCCGCTCTATCCTTCTATTGTTTTGGGTACTCCTGAAATTTCCCCTTATGAGCTTAACTCTATGTATGTAGGTATGGCTACTGAGGGTATTTATCGCGACTTGACTACTTTACGTACCATTGAAAAAGATGGCCAAATTGTCTATCAACGTGGTGGCAACCGCTCACCTCGCACCTTAGATCCAAAAGATACTTATTTGGCTATTTACGGTATGACTGAAGCTACCAGATCTGGTACTGGTCGTCGTATTGGTAATATGTTCCCTGGTGTAACCATTGCCTCTAAGACAGGTACTACCAATGACTTTAGAGACTCTTGGACTGTAGGCATGGACTCAGATGAGATTGCTACTGTGTGGGTAGGTTATGACAATAACAAGTCCACAGGTTTATATGGTTCTACTGGTGCTATGCGTCTATATGGTGCTTACTTAAAAGAGCGCGGTGTTAACTCCTTAGAGCTCAAGCGTCCTGAGGGTATTGTCTTTGCTAACTTCGATAGACAAGGCAATGTATTAGCTAGTGGTTGTGAGGAATCTGGTATGGAGCGCTTCCCAGCTCGTGAAGATCGCATCCAATATATCAAGCAGTGCAATAACTTTGGTGAGGCAGGTTATGAAGAGTTACCGTATGCTGTGCCTGAGAGCAATACCTTGCCTCCTAACTACCAGCCTTATGATCCTAATAGTGATAATAGCCAGGGCCAATTAGATCCACAAAGGACATCTCCACAAAGTAATGTCAGCTTTGGTGGACATGCTGCTCCTGCCCAATCTGGTGCTGGATTAGCAACGGGGCCTTATAAGCCAAATATTGGAGCCTTACAAGATGGTAATGTTGAGGATTCTAAAGCTCAGGATATTGATCCTGTCAAGCCTGATGATCAAGCTCGTCCAACTCAGCGGAGTTCTGAGAATGTCGAGCGTCAGGCTGATGCCTTTGAAGATGAGCTCTTAGGTATTTTCTAAAAGTAAAAAGGCGAGTTTTTAACTCGCCTTTTTTGGCACTAAGCGTTGATATTAATAGCTCGCGAACCGTCAGCTCTAGTCCAAGCACTAGGAGTCTTACCTTGTAATAAATAGCTAAAGGCTAAAATTTGAGCAATGACTTCAAAGAGCTCACGGGGAATTTCCTCACCTTCTTTAAGACACTTTAATTGATTGAGCAATTGCTCATCTTTATGTACATATAAGCCGAGCTCGTTGGCCATATCTATAATGGCATCGGCCATAGCTCCTTCACCTTTAGAGGAGATCACAGGACTCTTGTTGCTATCTTCATCATAGCTAATGCCTACAGCTTCTTTTATGGCACTTTGATTTTTTGAGTAATTAGCAGAAAACATCTTGGTTTTTCCTCAATATATTAGGCATCAACATTAAAAGCATTGCCTTCAAACTTAAATTTGGACTTATTCTCGCTTGTGCCCATATGGTTAAAGTGTACTGGGCCTAAACGAGCATTAGACCCCTTAGAGGTTAGACCAATTTCTTTTAAGCGCGCATTAAGTTCAGGCATATGAGCTTGTACCTTTTGCAATGTTTCAAACTTCTCTGCAACAAAGGACATTTGTACTTCAGGAAAGCGCAGCTTAACCTTCACTTGTAAGCCACCTAAGTCCTCTAAATCGAGGTTAAAGTTTAAGTGCCAGCTAGTACCACCATCTTCATCCTGACGCTTTTGAGCAGAGAAGCTGCCTTCTTTGCCTCCTTGATAGTTAGGAGGGAGAGGAATATAGCGTAAGAGTGATTGATCTTGAGGGATAGACTGCATTTGCTGTTGCATGCGTTCTACCTGACCAAAGGTCTCCTTTAAGAGCTCATGGCTCTTGGATACTGACACTTCATCGAGCTCTTTATTAAGCTTGGCATGCTCTTTAATAGTAGTTTCTAAGCTTGCTAGCTTTTGATTGCCATTAGCTGTCTTCTTTAAGAACTTGTCGACATTTTTACCAATTTGTTCAAAACGAATACATAAGAGCATAAAGGCCCATTGGTGTAAGGCCATAGCCTGAGAGGACGATGGCGACATTGGACCTGTAACGAAGTTTAACCATGAGCTAACAGTTTTTAAGTCATGCACAGGATTTTGCAAGGCTTTAATTAAGTTTTGCGCTTGCTCTTGCATCTTAGGAGGTAGAGCTTGATCGCTAGCTGCACTTTGCAGACGGTTTACTAAGGCATCTAAGCTGTTGCTGCGCATATTTGCCAGAGCTGTAGCACTTTCTTGAGTTTTAGCTAAGCTTTCACTTGAGCTAAGATTTTGCTCAAGTGCAGCTTTGCTAGGGTCAACAATTTTATCACTAGCGACTACTTCTGTTTCGACTTCTTTGCGGCTAAAGAGTGAAGCTAAGCGGCGGAAGAAGCCACCTTCTTTTGGAGTATTAATATTATTAACAATACTCTCTTCAGGAATAGGGGCATTTTGGCCGCTTGTAATTTGAGAGGCACCTACAGCACTGGTAGTAGGAAGTATAGTGGCGCTATCAGACAGGTTAGGCATGCCGTGGCTCTTAGTTAAGATTTGATTGAAGCTATTATTGTCTTCAGTCAAATCAGTATCAGCGATAACACCTGAGAGTGCTTGGTTTCCAAGAGCATTGTTCTTTAAGTTGAACTCATCAAGATCATCAGAAGGTACAGTCTGCATGACATTCTTAATAATTTCATCTTGCAAGCTATCCTCATCCAAATTAATCACTGGTGAGCTCATATTATTAGGCATTGACATAACGCCCTTATTAGCATTTACACTAGCTAAATTTGAGGTGCCGCTAACTCCTGATAAGGCCTGTGCGTCTTGATCTGCAGCACTAGTTTTAGCATTCATATTATTAACGTTGATAGCAACACTAGGGGTTGGGTTGCTATTTGGGTTAATTTGAACTTGAGGAGTTGGCGTTGGGGCTTGGTTATGAGTGCTTTGGCTTGACGTATTGGTTGTTGAGCTCACACTAGCTTGAGCTTGGATATTTAGCTGAGACTGTACTGTTGTTGCTTGGCTAGTTGATTGAGCTGGTCCTGATGTTGATGTATTGGCATTAGTACCTTGAGCTAAGGTTGCACCAGTAGTGTTGCTTTGAGTACTAGAGGTCTCACCTGCTCCTAAGAGACGGTTAGCTTGTTCAACATTAGTCGTACCTACAGTTTGGTTTTTGTTGAGATTAACTTGATTTTGTGTAGCATTTTGAGTTGCCTCCTCAGTATTATTAGTAGTATTAGAGGCAATAGTAGCACCAGTGGCTTTGATATTGGTGTCACCTACAGTATTAACTTGGCTAGACCCAAGAACACGAGCTTGCTCAGCTTTTTGCTCGCTTAAGCTGCTTTGATAGAGACGACTAAATTGATTGATAGGAGCACCATCTTCATCAAATTGTCCCTGTCCTTGAGCAATGTTTGGTGTTTGGCCATTACGCAATTGAGCTTGCTCTAGAGCAATATCAGCTTTTTGAGCACGAGCTTGCATAGTAGCGACAAATTCTTCTTGTACTACTTGCTCTGTTTGTGCTTTCTTATCTTGTTCTTGCTCTTGATTCTCTTGTGCAACAGCTTCTTTGGTAACTTGCTTATCTTTTAAGACCTCTTGTTGCTTTTGAGCCTCATGAGCACGCTGGGCAAGAAACTCTTTGGTCTTAGCCACATCTGTAGCAGAGGTATGGGTAGCACTTTTCCCCTGAGCTTCATCTTTGCTAACTACAGGAATATCTGCTTGAGCTGAATCTCTCTTTGATACTTCTTTGCTATTGCTAGTATTAGCAATAACCTTATCTACATCACCATCATCAATTGCAATTTCGCTTACATTAGATGCAGTGACTGCGTCCGTACCTGTAGTTATAGGCTTAGCTAGTTCACTGTTAAAGCCCAAAGTATTATTTGCACTTTTATCAGCTACTGTAGGCTGTTGGATATTTGCCTCATCGTAGTGACCTTGCTGCATAGCACCATAGAGCTTGGTATATAAATTACCTTTACCGCCTTGAGAATGATTTGCTTCAACACTAGGCATAGAGGTAGTTATAGAGCTTTGAGCGCCCGCTCCTACCTCACCTTCTTTTACAGGTTTGTTAACAACAGTTGTATCATCACTTTCTACAATAACCTCTTCATTAGGTATTACAGATGGCTTTGCCTGTTGTTGCTGAAGCGCAGTCTCATCGCCATCGAGAATAGGAGCTTTAGCACCGTCACCTTGTGGCACGATAGTAGGTTTTAATTGTTGCTGTTGAAGAACAGCCTCATCGCCATCGAGAATAGGAGCTTTAGCACCGTCACCTTGTGGCACGATAGTAGGTTTTAATTGTTGCTGTTGAAGAACAGCCTCATCGCCATCGAGAATAGGAGCTTTAGCACCGTCACCTTGTGGCACGATAGTAGGTTTTAATTGTTGCTGTTGAAGAGCAGCCTCATCGCCATCGGTAATAGGAGCCTTAGCGCCGTCACCTTGTGGCACGATAGTAGGTTTTAATTGTTGCTGTTGAAGAACAGCCT
>Reba_p2__coassemble_262_pt1 | contig 64079 bp, 45 predicted proteins | sample Reba_p2__metabat2_low_PE_017 | metagenome-assembled genome bin Reba_p2 | reverse complement strand
AAGTGCTCGTAAGGTATTGGCTGTAGGCTCTTTATTATAGTGCTCTCCTTAGGAGCGGGCGTGCTTGTGTTGTGAGAGAAAAGACTCAATCTTGCTTATTTGCTTGGTAAGTTGTTGCTCTTGGCTATGCAATTGATATTTTTTGTTAGGCTGCCGCTCTTTACGCTTTTGCTTTTGGCATTTACTAAGTTGCTGTTGGAGTTCTGTAAGACGGGCTTCATTGCGCAACAGCTCTTCAATAGAAACTTCGTGCTCACTAGAAATAGTAGTAGGGCCATGGTAGATCTGCTCTAAGCAGTTTAAATAGGCTTGTGAGATAGAAGAGCCTTGAATATCAAGTTTAATTTGCTCTGCTGTAAACCAAGAGCTAGTAACTGTATTAGTGAGATTAGATTGATCTTGACCTAAGATAGGTTTTTTATGGTGAGCTAATAAACAATAACGGCCTTGGTAATAGCATAAGAAGATAAAGAACTTATCATTACTCTTATCTACCAGAGCCAAGAACTCATATGGTATTTGTTGGGCATGAAGTTTCACTACTAAGATGTTGATTTCAGTATTGTCATGAGCGATAGACTCATCAAGCGAGGTGATGTTAATGCGCTTTAAGCTAGACTCATCAAGCTTTTTAAACCAAATAATGCTTTCAATGAGCTCTAAAGAAGCCTGCTCTTTACTATTAGCGCCTAATTGCTGGGCAATATCATTAAGAGGGATCTCTATTTGATCAAAGTTGGGCCAATTGCCTAATAATCTATCATTCATTGAGATTTTCTCCCTTATGGGCGCACTATGAGAAAGTCTAGGAGCTCAAAGTCTTGCTCGGCATGAAAATTACCTGTAGTGGCGCTGCTTGGTCCTTTGCTAAAGAGACTGCTGATATTAGCTTTCGTTTTTTGTTGAACAATGTCAGCAATGGCTAGTTTGAGCTGGTGAGAGTAAGACTCCATATTCTCATAATTGTTGGTTTGAGCATTAAACTCTTGGCATAAGTCATGATTAGCAAAGCGCTGATCTCTGCATAAAAAGCGCAGTATTTCTAAGATTTGCTTAGGATTGCTCTGGTTGCAGATGATATGGTCGTGATCATCAATATAGACCATATAGAAAGGATGCAAGATATTGTTTCTATTGTCCTTAAGCTTGCTATTGCGATTGCGCAAGATCAAGATAATACCTGGCTTAATACCCAGTTTAAAGGCATTCAATACTCTTTGTTGTTCTATTTGCTCATTGTTTGCTAAAGGGGCACCAAAAGGAGAAGCTAGAGCATGAGCTTGGGCATTATGGCCATTAGGAACTTGTACTAATGCACTCAGTCCTGTTGGAAGCTTAGCTAGTTTAGGGTTTTTCTTGGTATAGGCTAGAAGGTCTTGGCGGAAGTCATCTAAGCCTAAATCCATAATGCTAAAGCCACCGCTTACCTCATCAAGATCTACAATATCGTTCTTTAAACGCTCTAATTGGCGTTTACGGAATTCGAGCTCAGTTTGCTCTTCTTCCAAGATATTATCATCACCTGTAGCTGCTAAATTAGTAATTTTCATGCGCTGTTCAACACGGGCTTTGAGATTAATATACTCATCTAGATCAAGCTCAGGCCAGAAGTTCACCATTTGGATGACATTATTGGTGCTACCAATACGATCGACACGACCAAAGCGTTGGATAAGGCGTACAGGATTCCAATGTATGTCGTAATTAATGATATAGTCGCAGTCTTGAAGATTTTGACCCTCACTAATACAGTCAGTGGCAATAAGAATGTCAATTTCTTCATTAACTTTTTCTAAAGCGGCATAGTTTTCCTTTTGTCGTGAGCGAGGAGAGAAGCAGCTTAATATATCATCAAGCTTTTTAAGCTTAGCTTTTAAGGTACAACTATTGGAGCCGCTATCTTCTTGTACTAAGGCAAATTTGAGATCTAGTTTAGTCTTAGCAAAGTACTTAGTTAGCTGCTGATATAGATAGTTGGCAGTATCGGCAAAGGCAGTAAAGATCAGAATCTTGCGATTATTATCATTAATAGGATGAGCACACTTATGCTCAATAATCTCAATGAGTTGTTTGAGTTTGAGATCGTGTATAGGCGTGATTTGGGTGAGTTTGGCTGCAATGTGCTCTAAAATTTCCTTATCTTGAGCAATATCAGTACTCCAGGCCTTAAGATTAAGGTCTGTAAAGCTAATTACCGTATGTTTGCTTCCTATGTAGCTATCAGTTTCTAAGCTAAATTCACTTTCATCAAATTCATCTTCATCACTAAAATCAAAGTCCTTGATGATGGCATCTGATATGGTACTTTCCGCACTCTTTTTTTGGTGAGCATGCTTAAAGTTTTCAATACGTTTTAAGAGCTCGTCTTGTTTGGCAATTAAATTGTTTACCGATAGGAGTAGCGAATAGATTGAACTTTCCAGTCGCTTAAAGAGATTGATGCTCAAAAGTCTAATTAAACCTTGCTCGCGGCCAGTAAATTCAATGTCAAACTGGTATTCTTTGTTGTAAAGGTACTTATTGCGAGCTGTGTCTAAGATGTAGTCAGACGGTCTATAGCAAGCTAAGCTTAGTTCTTGCATATTTGCTGATAGTTCACTATAGCGACAGGCATTAGCCAAGTCAGTAATAGAGGGCTCAAAGGAGATAGGCTTAAGACGAGTAGGGAATTTTCCTATTTCATTGCCTGAGTTTGCATAGAACATCTCAATATGCTTGCGACTACGAGCAATAGTAAAAGCATCTAAGACTCTAAAAAAGTCTTTGCCGAGCCTACGAGCTAAGTTCTTGGTAGTTCTTTCATTGATGTCTTGCTTAGACCAGGCATTATAGGCTTTTTGTGCTTGTTTAAAGACACTATTAATATCAGTAGAAATGTTTAGTTTATCGTTAATAATCTCACTATTGCATTCATAAGCTAGAGCCAGTTGGTTTTTAAGATCATAAAAGCGATTATTAACTGGAGTAGCTGAGAGCATTAAGACCTTAGTCTTGACTCCGCCACAGATAGCATTTTTAAGTAGAGTCTCATAGCGATTGAGCTTGTGCTCTTCCTGAGGATTAGTAATTTTTTGGATATTGCCGCCATTTCTAAAATTATGGCTTTCATCAATGACAATAAGGTCAAAGTTGTCCCAATTAAAACCGTCTAGATCAACGCCACTGGAGCTCAGACCGCTATTACGGGTAAGATCAGTATGGTGTAGTAATTTGTAGTTAAAGCGATCAGAGACGAGAATATTGTGCCTATTGTTTTGGATGTAGATATTCCAATTGCTAAAGAGCTTTTTCGGACATAGCACCAAGATGTTCTTATTACGTAGCGTATAGTAGTTAATTACGGCTAGGGCAGTAAAGGTTTTACCTAGACCGACGCTATCTGCCAAGATACAGCCATTGAACTTTTCTAGCTTATTGATAATAGCTGTAGCAGCATCTTTTTGATAGTTAAAGAGCTTGTTCCAAATCACTGATTTTTGGTAATTAACCTTGTCATTAGGCAGGAAGTCGGCATTGGCTTCATCGATAAATTCGCTAAAGATATAGTTGAGCGTTTGGTAGTAAATAGTTTCAGGAGAAGTTTCTTCATAAACAATATTAAAGTTGTTTATGACCTGAGATGTAACATCTTTTGAAAATTGTTTATTGGTCCAAGCATTGTGAAATTGGCTCACCACCTGATTGATGATGTCTAAATCATGAACCTGGTTGTATACCTGGTTAAATGTAAGAGGCTTGTTTGCTCTTTGATAGCCCAGATCGTAGGCCGAAAAATCGGTAATGCCTGTGATCAAAAAGTAATGCTCTGCATTTTTAATTAAGATAAAGCCAGGAACATTAACATCTTGGAGCATGCTTTTAAAGGTGCACTTGCTGTTGATCCAGTCAAGACACTGCTTAGAGCGATATTTTTGGTTGAGAGTATTGTGGAGCTTAATTTCCAAGTCGTTGCCAAAGAGATTATGCTCTCGCTCAAGCTTATTAATAAAGAACTCACGTAGTTTGCCTGCACTAATATTGGTATAGCTTAAGATGATGCTATCTTCTGTTTCTGTAGTAAAAGTCGGCTTGGAGTAGAGAAAGTTAAAAGATTTAACTTTATCTAAGTAGGGCTGCATAGCTTGATAGGCATTGAGTGAGAAGCTGTTAGCTAATATATAGATCTCACTAGTGTCGTTCAGTAGCTCTATTAAGCACTGGTAAACAAAGTGGTTGATATTATCAAATGAGGTAGTATGGCTTGCTCCTGACAACATACGCAGCTTTTCCTTATAAATTGGCTTTCACTTATTGTACCCTAGCTCAATTGAGGCGTGCTTTATTTGTTGGCTTTTTAGTTGATGGTATGAAGTTGAGCACTTATTCTCATTAAGAGCATTTAAGTATTTGCTTAATTGATTATTGCTCTTATGGAGAACACTTTTATAGTAGGAGAATGTAAAAGAGTAAGCTATAGCTTGTTGGTAAGTAATAAAGATGGTGTTTATGATCATGAGGCTTTTTACTAGTACAATCATCATATAGCTATATGTAGCATCTAAAGGAGATAGGGCTATGATTGGAGCAATAGTAGGAGATATCGTAGGCTCCCGCTTTGAGTTTAATAACTATAGAGCTAAGGACTTTGAACTTTTTGCTAAAGAGTGTTTTGCCACCGATGACTCGATCATGACTTTAGCTATTGCTAAGGCACTATTAGAGTCACAATCTTTTCAGGATTTAGAAGCTAAGACTGTCTATTACATGCAGTTAATTGGCAGACCTTATCCTCATTGTGGCTATGGTGGCAGATTTTATGATTGGATGTATTCAGAGCATCCTAAGCCATACCATAGTTTTGGTAATGGAGCTGCTATGCGTGTTAGTGCTTGTGCTTATGTAGCACAATCTTTAGAGCAGGCGCTGTTGCTTAGTGATATTGTTACTGGTGTTAGCCATAATCATGAAGAAGGACTAAAGGGAGCTCGTGCTACTTGTGCTGCTATCTATTTAGCTCTACATGGCTCAAGTTTAGAGCAGATTAAAGAGCATATTGTGCAACATTACTATGCTTTAGACTTTACTATTGATGGTATTAGAGATAGCTATTGCTTTAATGAGACTTGTCAAGAGACTGTGCCTCAAGCACTGGAGGCCTTTTTTGAGTCTCATAACTTTGAAGATGCTATTAGAATAGCTATTTCAGTAGGAGGAGATAGTGATACGCTTGCTGCTATTACAGGCTCTCTAGCAGAGGCTTATTATGGAGTGCCTTTAGCTATTAGGACAAAGGCTATAAGCTATTTAGATGAGCGTTTGCTCTCCGTGCTGAATGAGTTTGAAAGTCGGTATCCAGGCAAGGTTGCAAATTAAAACTCAAAGGAGCGGGCGTAAAGGCCGCTCCTTTGTTGTTTGTGTCATGTGATATCTGGGATCCTAGATAGTAGAAAAGTGCATGAGATAAATAATTTTAGAGAGATTTTGGCGCTTTTAGAAGGAAGCTGGGATGCAAGATAGGGAGTGTTTTGTACAAAAAGCTCTTTTTAACTGTTTATACTTTGTTTATTTTGGACGTTCATGATAAGTGGAAAATGGCAGTAGCATCATGGTTTTAACGCCTCATATGTATTTTGGGTTGTCACTAGGTGGTGTTTGCTTTTGGTGAACAAATGTTCATTATGTTAGCTAAATAGTACTTTTTAAATGCCTAGTTTTTGGGGTTTTGAGATGTAAATCGCATCTTTTGAAAAGGTGGTGTAAAAAGTACTGAACAAATGTAAGGTGCTCTTGTAATAAATTGTGATGGTGGTCAAAATTTGCTTAGGGAGCCATCCCTAAAATGAAACCATAGTTTTTAACAAGGAGATTAGTTCTCATGGAACTTAAGAAATACATTGACCACACCATCTTAGCTACTGACGCAACTGAGCAGCAGTTAGACAAGATCATTGCTGAAGCTAAAGAGCACGACTTCATGTCTGTTTGCGTTAGCCCAATTTGGGTTGCTAAGTGCGCTCAGGCTTTAAAGGATACCGATGTTAAGGTTTGCACTGTAATCGGCTTCCCTCAGGGCACTCACACCACTGCTACTAAGGTTTTTGAGACCAAGGATGCTATTGCCAATGGCGCAACTGAAGTAGACATGGTTATTCCTGTAGGCTTATTAAAGCAAGGCAACTTAGAGGCTGTACGTGCTGATATTGCTGGTGTAGTTGAAGCTGCTAAGGGTAAGGCTTTAACCAAGGTAATTATCGAGACCTGCTTATTAACCGACGAGGAAATCGTTACTGTTTGCAAGATCGCTAAGGAAGTTGGTGCTGACTTTGTTAAGACCTCCACTGGCTTCTCCAAGGGAGGTGCTAGCGAGCACGCCGTAGCTTTAATGCGTGAGACTGTAGGTCCTGATATGGGTGTAAAGGCCTCTGGTGGCGTTAGAACCTTAGCTGATGCTCAGGCTATGATTGCAGCAGGCGCCAACCGTATCGGTACTAGCAATGGTGTAGCCATTGTTCAGGGTTAAAAGTCCCTTATAAAAATCCTCCTTGGTAATTCTTGTACTTTTTTCTCTTATCTAGCACTTGGTAGGTCGTTTTCGGCCTACCAAATATTACCAAGTATTTATGATAATCGATTTAACACGCAAAAGTATAGTTCACATGTATATCCTAAGAGCTGATGCTGTTGCTCTTAGCTAAGCCTACGGAGGGGCTATGAATACTTTTGCATGCTGTGTTTGCTTGTCTATATCCTAAAGGAGTCATCACTATGAGTGATATCACTGCTAAGAGCGGTCCAATTGTGCAGCAGCCTGATGGCTACTTAAGCCGCACCCCATTATTCCAATTCATTTTAATCTCCTGCATGTTCCCATTATGGGGCTGTGCTGCTAGCTTAAATGACATCTTAATTGCTCAGTTTAAGAGCGTTTTTACCTTAAGTGACTTTGCTACTGCTTTAGTACAAAGTGCTTTCTATGGTGGCTATTTCTTAATTTCTATTCCAGCTGCCCAGATTATTTCCAAGACTACTTATAAGACTGGTATCTTAATTGGCTTAGGCTTCTACATTGTAGGCTGTACCTTATTCTTCCCAGCCTCTACTATGGCTACCTATACCATGTTCTTATTTGCCGTCTTTGGTATTGCTATTGGTTTAGGCTTCTTAGAGACTGCCTGTAACACCTACTCTACTATGTTAGGCCCTAAAGAGCAGTCTACCTTACGTTTAAACATTTCTCAGACCTTCTATCCTATTGGTGCTATCACTGGTATTTTATTAGGCAAATACTTAATCTTCCAAGAAGGTGAGAGCTTAAAGAATCGTATGGCCTCCTTAACTGAAGAAGCTTTACATCAATTCAAATTAGAAGCTTTACAGTTTACCTTAGAGCCATACAAGGTAATCATTGGTATCTTAGTAGTAGTGTTCTTAATTGTGCTCTTTACCAAGCTTCCAAGCTGCAAGGTTGAGCGCAAGAGTGCTGAAGATAAGCCTGGCTTTGGTGAGACCATCTCCTACTTACTCACTAACAAGCGCTTCATGATCGGTATTATTACTGAGTTCTTATATGTTGGTATGCAGGTTGCCGTTTGGTCCTTCACTATCCGCTTAGCTTTAGACTTAGACCATACCTTAAACGAGCGTGATGCATCTAACTACATGGTAGCAGGCTTCGTATGTTTCTTTGCTGGTAAGTTCGCTGCTAACATCTTAATGACCAAGTTTGCTGTTGCTAAGGTCATGATCTTCTACTCTATCGTTGGTATTGCTTTAGTTCTCTACACCGTTTTAGTACCAAACTTCAGTGCTATTTATGCTGCTGTAGCCATCTCCTTCTTAATGGGTCCAGGTTGGGCAACTATCTACGCAGAGACCTTACAAGAGGCCGATCCTAAGTACAAGGAAACTGCAGGTGCTATTTGTGTTATGGCTATCGTAGGTGCCGCTGTAGTTCCAGCATTACAAGGCTTACTTTCTGATATGGTTGGCTCTTTACAAGTATCTTTCATTATCAACGCATTCTGCTTTGCCGCCATCATGTTGTTCTTCATTGGCAAGTTAAAGGCTCACAAGGAGTAATAAGACATGGCTATCATCAACCTTTTTAAGAGCGATTTTGCTGACTACGAAAAAGAGTTAGTTACAGTCAAAGACTTAAGCGTCATCATTAAGAAGTACCCATCTGGTATTGAGTCTTTAACCATCAAGAACTCCCAAGGCTATGTTGAAGTGCTTCCTTTTATGGGCCAGATCATTTGGGATCTTAACTTCAAAGGTCAGAGCTTAAGACTGCACAACATCTTTGACATGCCACGCAAGGCTAACACCATTATCGATACTTATGGCTGCTTTGCTTTCCACTCTGGCTTGTTAGCTAATGGTTGTCCAGCTCCAGAGGATACTCACCCAATGCATGGTGAATTCTCTGTTACAGACATTCACAAAGCTTACTTAGAGGTAGGCGAGGACTATGTCAGCATTATCTCTGAGTGTGATTATTGCCAAGGCTTTGGCTTCCATTATGTAGCTAAGCCAAAGGTCACTTTAAGAAGCGCTCAAAGCTGCATTGACATTGATATGGAAGTAACAAACAAGACCTATATCAAGATGCCACTACAGTACATGTGCCACATGAACTACGCTTACTTTGATGAGGCAGTGATCACCTCTAATATGCCAGATAGTGCCTTTAAACTACGTGAGAGTATCCCAGCTCACGTACACCCAACTCCAAAGTGGCTTGAGTACAATGAGAAGCTCAAGGAGTTGCAAAAAGAAGGTAAGACCTTATCCGTACTCAATGACAAGGCTATGTACGATCCAGAGATTGTCTTCATGGCTGATGATTTAAGCCAATATGGTGAAGATGCTGTCTTTGAGATGAAAGCTGGTGATATCACTTGCTTTACAGAGTACAAGACCAGCGACTTTAAGAGTGCAACCCGCTGGATTATGTACAACGAGGACTTAAAGGTAGCAGCCTTTGTTCTTCCTGCAACTTGCCGCCCAGAGGGCGCAGCAGCTGCCCAAAAGGCTGGCACTATTATCTACTTAGAGCCAAATGAGACTAAGACCTTCCACGTAACTACTGGTTTAAGATAGGAGACTTTTTATGACTATTGCTGTTATCGGCTCTAACATGGTCGACTTAATTTCATACATCGACCGTATGCCAAATAAGGGTGAGACCATTGAGGCTCCTGACTTTTCCTTAGGTTGTGGTGGTAAGGGTGCAAATCAGGCTGTAGCAGCCGCTAAGTTAGGTGCTGATGTGCTCATGATGACTAAGGTTGGTGATGACATCTTTGGCCCTAACACCATTGCTAACTTAGCTTCTTTCGGTATCGATACCTCCTTATGTTCTATCGTGCCAAACATGTCTTCAGGTGTAGCTCCTATCTTTGTTGACCCTAAGTCTCAAAATTCCATCTTGATCATTAAGGGTGCCAACAAGGAACTAAAGCCAGAAGATATCGATGCTGCAGAGGATAAGCTCAAGAACTGTGAGCTCATTATCTTACAGTTAGAGATTAGCTTAGATACTGTCTATCATGCTATTGAGTTTGGTAAGAAGCATGGCATTGAGGTGTTATTAAACCCAGCACCAGCAGATCCAAACCTCTCTTTAGAGAAGATCTCCTCTTGTGCTTTCTTTGCTCCAAATGAGTCAGAGCTTGCAACCTTAACTAATATGCCAGTAGATACTGATGAGCAGGTTATTGCTGCCGCTAATAAGTTAATTGAAGCTGGCATTAAGAATGTAATCGTGACTATGGGTTCTCGCGGTTCTATGCTCTTAAATAAGGATGGTCATCACAAGGTAGACCCAATTAAGGTTAATGCCATTGACACCTCTGGTGCAGGCGATGCTTTTATTGGCAGCTTTGCTAACTACTATGTCAAGGATCACAACATCCTTGAGGCTATGAAGATTGCCTCTGCTTTTGCTGCTTTATCTGTAACAGCTCGTGGTACCCAAAAGTCATACCCAACTAAAGAGCAGTTAGCTGAATTTATGGCCAAGCTCTAATTAACGAATCCTAGATCGTTAGGAGACAAGGTCAGCTCAAGCTGACCTTGTTGCCTTAAGGTAGTTATCGGCTTAATTCGGCTCCTTTAATAGGTCTGGTTTACTGCTTTAAGGTTGAGATGCTCTTGAGTGCGCCCCTGCAAGAGTGCTTAGCGCTAGCAATCAGCAGAGCATCTTAAAATCAGCAACATGTGATACAACATACCAAATGCTTGTCTGCCCCTAGAGCGGACGAGCATTTTTTTCGTTATCTATCATGGTAAATGGATAAGAAGTTCCCTAAAAATAGAATAATACTTTCTAGCTAAAGCCATCCTAGGATGGTGTACGCTTTGAAGTTAAACTTGTATAGGGAACCCCACGGGCTCCCCCGTGGGAGGTGTCAGTATTAAAGTAGATAGTGTGCAGTGAATTGGTCAGTAATTAGGATATTGGCATAGCCGCCTGTTAGTGCGGCTTTAATAGCTGGCCATTTGGCTTGACCGCCAGCTACTAAGATGCGCTGACTCTTAGCTTTTAACTCATCAAGCTTGATACCATTGGTACGATCATCTAGCTCTTGAGAGCAGATCTTTCCCTTGCTATTAATGAGACGTGAGACAATATCTCCTACGGCTTGCTTTTCTAAAGTGCGTCTTTGTCGTGCCGAGACATAACCTAATTTAAATAAGATAGAGTCAGAATTTACGCCACCTACAGTAAATAGAGCAATATTCGCAGTGCGTCCTAGATCTAAGATGTCTTGGACAAAAGGATCTTTTTCTACGATTTGCTTAGTCTTTAAGTCCGAAAAGAGAGTAGGTAGTGGCAGGTAAAAGCCCATAGCATTAAACTTTTGGGTAAAAATATCGACAATTTCTTTGGCATGAGTCTGATAGAGGCTATAGCTAACGCCTCCTTTAAGTTGTACTATCTTGACACCTTTGACCATGCGCGGAGTGAGCAGCTTGGCTATGGTATATAGAGTACGTCCCCAACAGACGCCCATAATATCGCCATCGCAAATATTGTCATTTAAATAGGAGGCAGCTTTAGAGCTAATAGCTTGTAAGATCTCGCTATCACCCTCGTTAGGAGCATGGGCAATTAAGACCTTTTTAAGATTGTATTTTAAAGCTAGCTGCCGCTCATTGTCCTGAAAGTTGATAAAAGGATTAACGACTTTAACTTGGACAATGTTTTTATCTTTGCAATATTGCAAGATGCGGCAAATGGAGGGGCGTGATAAGCCTAACTCTTGAGCAATATGCTCTTGAGTTTGGCCTTGTTCATAGTAGCGCTGTGCTACTTCTATATATTGCTCTACTTTCTCTCGCTCCATAGTGCCCTCCATTTTTTTGTCTATTGTAAAGGGGAGAGCTCTTAATGGCTAGTAAGGCCAGCCTTTGTTGTAGATAGAGTCAAGTTTGTAAGTAGAGACATCCTTGTCTTGGATGTTGGCATTGCTTGGATTGCTGAGCTTGACATTGAAGCAGTTTTCAAAGTTACAGGAAGTTATTTGAGCTAGCTCTTTAGGAGATACGCCCTTAAAGTCAGCAATGAACTCTAAAGTATAGCGGACAAAAGCAGGCTCGTTATCAACACCTCTTACAGGCACAGGAGTAAGGTATGGACAGTCAGTTTCTACCATCATTCTATCTAATGGTACATACTTTAAGACTTCACGGACATTGTCAGCAGCTTTAAAGGTAGAAATGCCAGAAAAAGAGATATAAAAGCCTAGATCAAGGCACTCACGAGCCATTTCAATCTCGTCACAAAAACAGTGCATAACACCACCACAATCGCGAGCATTATGCTCTTTCATGAGATTGACTGTGTCATGATGCGCAGCGCGAGCATGGATAATAAGAGGCTTTTTGATATCATGAGCAAGATCGATTTGACGGGCAAAAGAGTCTAATTGGGCCTCACGAGTTTCAGCAGCATAGAAGAAATCCAGACCTGTTTCACCTAAAGCGACGCACTTATCGTCTTTAAGGCAAGCTGCTAGCTCTTCTTCACGCCACTCACCTGCTTCTTCTAAATTCAAAGGATGGATACCGCAGGCATTGTAGATACCATCAAAAGGAGCTGTAATTTGCATCATCTGGGCATAATCTTCGATGGTGCAAGCAACTGAGAGCATGTGGGTCACACCACAAGAGCGAGCACGTGCCATGACCTCAGCTATGCTGGTAGGCCCTTTGCCTTCTAAAGTTAAGGACGCTAAGTGGCAGTGAGAGTCAACTAAAAAGCACATGGCAAATTTCTCCACAAATTGTTAAAAGATTGTCTATTCTAGCAATAGAAACAACAAAAGGCCTCTTAATTAGGAAGGAAATAGCCTTTACCCTTTAGGAGACCTTTGTTTTAAACAAGCAAGTAACTTGCTCTAAGAGCTTAGTTTGTCTTATTAAAAGAGTGCTTTACGCGATCATGCTCCTCAGCGCGCTTGGCATCATTGAAGCGATCTAAGGTGCCAACAAGATAACCAGTAATGCGGCGAATTCGATCGAACTTTACGCCTTCACCAACTACGCCATTTACTGGCTTAAGTCTAGTAACCATCGACTGTGTCCTTTAAGCAAACTAAAGCAAAACAACCAAGGCCATAATAAATATGGCCTCTGTCCAGTGGGGCTAATGGTAGCAAATGATTTTTTATTTGGCTATGTAAGAGCAAAGCCCTATCTTAGGCCAAAGTAGTTTTTAAAATACCTTAAACAAGCGCTAACACTCTACTTAATATTTTTTTTTAAAAGTACTTTCTTAGTTAAAGTTTAAAGATGTGCTAAAGACCACTTGACAGGAGCTCAACAACCGATGATTAGGGGGCAAATTAGGTGCGCTTAATGATGGTTAGATCTTAAAGAGAGTTAACAAACTTTTTAAAAAATTGCCCATTGGTAGGGGCTTTGTCCTTTGTCAAGTACCTAGATAAATAGGTGTTTTGCTATATCTAGCAAGAATTACGCATGAAATTTAATTTTTGACGGCCATCACATAGTGTATCCTAAAGGGGCGTAGGGCTCTAAGAGGCTAAGCCTTTGGTATAATTGCTTATATGCTAAGCAATAGCTAAGCAAATTTGTTTATTGTACAAGAGGTGATCCAAGTGGCTGAACCAACCATTTTTGAACGTATTATTGATGGTAGCATTCCTTCTGAGATCGTCTACCACGACGATCAAGTAACTGCTTTTAAGGATATTGCTCCTAAGGCTGAGCACCATATCTTAATTGTTACTAACAAGCCAATTCCAACCGTATCTGACGTTGAGCCTTGTGATGAGGCTATGTTAGGTCACTTATTTATTGTTGCCAAGAAGATTGCTCAGGACTTAGGTGTAGCTCAATCTGGCTATCGCTTAATTGTTAATTGCGGTCCTGATGGTGGTCAAGAAGTGCCTCACATCCACATGCACTTATTAGCAGGTGGTAAGTTAGGGGGCTTAGGTTTCCCAAGCAAGGATTAATAAAAGGGGGCAACTTAAGTTGCCCTTTTTCATAAAAATAAGGAGAGATTCGTGCGTTCGCTCTTATTAAGTGCGTTTACTGTTTCTATAGCACTATCTGGTTGTCAAAGTGTTGATAGTTTATTAAAAGGATCTGACGCTAAAAGTACAGAGGTTAAGGCAGCTGAAGTTGGCGTAAGTGAAAAGCAGCCTGAGGTTTTAGGAAGCTTAGCTACTGATGCTATGGGTCCTTATGATATGAGTACCAATCCTGAGGCCGTACGCCAGGGCGTAGCCTTAAGTGATAGATTAGAAAGTGCTCCTCAGGCTAATAATGCTCTGTTAGGAGCAGCTCAATCGTATGCAGGAGTATCAGAAGTCGAGTTAGAGGGCAATTTAGAGAATACTCAAGTAGTAGCTCCAGCACCTCAAGAGCTCTATGAGCCTCTAGCGGTTGAAAGCACCTCTTCTCCATGCTCTACTACTTTAAATACAGAAGCTTCTGGTCAAGCTCGTGCTTTAATTAAAGAAATTGCAGCCCGTCTACGTAATGAAGGGGGCAATATTTATGTAGCGCCTACTATTATCGATAATGAGTACCAAGATTGTATTGGTAATCTAGCTACTGCTATTGAAGATGGCCTAGTTGGTTCTCAGACTTTTACTTTGGTGAGCGCTACTAGCAATTTAAACAATGTCATTTCTCAAAATATAGGCTCTGCTACTATTTTGCCTAGCCTAATTCACCAATGTCGAGCCTCAGCTATTCCTTATTTAGTAGTTTCACAGGTTAAAAAGACAGGTGATAAGGCTGCTTTAACCTTACGAATTATCCGTACTGAAGATGGCATTACTCTAAGCCAGACCTTTAGACGTCTGCACCACTAAGATCAGGTATAATCTAGCGCGCAAAATTCTATTTTTAAGTAGGCAATAGGCAGTAGGTATGATTTCACTTCAAGATTTAACTATTATGCGTGGCACTAAGGTGCTGATGGAAAACGCCAGTGCTACTATTTTAGCGGGTCAAAAAGTAGGTATTATCGGTCGTAATGGCTGTGGTAAGTCTACTTTATTTGCTGCTATCCAAGGTGAAATTGCCCCTGAGCTGGGCTCTATTGGTATTCCTAAGAACCTTAAGATTGCCACTGTTGCACAAAAGACTCCTGCTTTAACCATCAGCGCGCTTGATTATGTAATGCAAGGTGACAAGACAGTAAACGCTCTTTTGCAAGAGCGTAATAAAGCCTATGATAGCAATGATGGCGAGAAGATTGCCTTAATTGAAGATGAGTTAGGTGTAGCTGGCTACTGGACTTTAAAGGCACGCACAGGAGCCCTGTTGTTAGGCTTAGGCTTTGGTACTAATGAGTTAGAGCGTCCTGTTAAAGAGTTCTCTGGTGGTTGGCGTATGCGTCTTAACTTAGCTCAGGCTTTGATCTACAAGTCTGACTTACTACTCCTAGACGAGCCTACTAACCACTTAGACTTAGACACAGTATTATTCTTACAAAACTATCTGAAGAACTATGAAGGCACCTTATTGTGTATTTCTCACGATCGTGACTTCTTAGATAGCTTTACTGATCATATATTGCACTTTGAAGAAGGCAAGGTAGTACTCTATCCTGGCAATTATTCAGCTTATGAGCGCATTCGTGCTGAACGTATTCGCGCTCAAAAGGCAGCGCGTGCTCGTGAAGAGGCCATTTTAGCTCATATGCAAAGCTTTATTGATCGTTTTAGAGCTAAGGCTACCAAGGCTAAGCAAGCCCAGTCTTTAATGAAGGCTATGGATAGAATGCAGCTAACAGCTGTAACTCAAGAAGAGTCACCTTTTTCCTTTAGCTTTCCTGAGCCAGATCGTACCCCTCAGGTAATTGCCTCGTTAACTGATTTAGATGCAGGTTATGAAAATCATCAGGAGACCAAGCTTGCCGATGAAGGAGATCTAGATGACTTCTCCTCAAGTACTCAAGTATCAGGTCAGGCCATTTTATCGCAAGTGAACTTGCAGTTATTAAGTGGCGATCGTATTGCTTTATTAGGTAAAAATGGTCAAGGTAAGTCTACCTTAATTAAGACCTTAGTAGGTCAGTTGCCTCCTTTAAAAGGCAGTGTAGCTATTGGCAAGGGTATTAAGATTGGCTACTTTGCTCAGCATGAGTTGGAGTCTTTAAATGAAGACCAAAATGCTATGTGGCATTTATGGCGTATCGATCCTGAGGCTAAGGAAAAGGATTTGCGTACCTTCTTAGGCTCTTTTGCCTTTAGAGGTGATAAAGTCTTTGATAAAGTTGGCACCATGTCAGGTGGTGAGCAAGCCCGCTTAGCTCTAGCTATGATTGCTTATCAAAAGCCAAATCTACTATTATTAGACGAACCTACCAACCATTTAGACTTAGAGATGCGTGAGGCTTTATCTGTGGCTTTAGCATCTTATTCTGGAGCTTTAGTTTTAGTATCTCACGATCGTCACTTAGTAGAGGCTATTGCCGATAAGCTGTGGTTAGTTGATCAAGGAAAGGTCAGTGAGTTCTTAGGTGACTTAAATGACTACCAAGACTATTTGTTGCGTCGTGCTCGTGAGTTTAGAGAGCAGCAACAGGTGCTAGAAAATGAAGCTAAGGGCAAGAGTAGGGAAAATGCTCCTAGTGCATCAGTAAGCTCTTATAAGACTAAAGAGCAAAAGCAGTTAGAGGCTCAAAAGCGTGCTGCTTTAAGACCGTTAAAGCTCAAGATTGAAGCTCAAGAAAAGCTTATGGATAAATTAGATAAACGTCTAGGGCAAATTGATGAGCGTATGACAGACAGCTCTTTATATGAGGGTAATAAGCAAGAATTGGAAGCTTTGATTTTAGAGCGTGCCCAATTGCTCTCAGATAAAGAAGCTGCTGAGGAATTATGGCTCGAGCTTAATGACGAGCTTGAAGTGGCAATGAATGAATAAGGAGAGCAAGTATGCTTAGTTATCGTCACGGTTTTCACGCAGGCAATCATGCTGATGTGCTCAAGCACATGGTGCTCTGCTTATTATTACGCTCCTTAAATGACAAGGACAAGCCTTATACGGTTATTGATACTCATGCAGGTGCTGGTCTTTATGATATGACATCAGCCTTTGCTCGTAAAAATAGCGAGTTTAATACAGGATGGCTGAAGATTGCTGATAATGCCACTCTTCAAGAGCTCGTGCCTGAGTATTATGACTCTTATGCTAAGGCCCAAAATGAGCCTAATGCTAACCGTGGTCATATGTACCCTGGCTCTCCTTTTATTGAGTATTGTTTAGCTCGTTCAAGCGATAGCATTTTCTTAAATGATGCTCATCCTGGTGAGTTTGAAAGTCTTTTGCAAATCTTTAAGCGCAAGCGCAATGTACGTGTAGAGTTAAGACAGTGCCAAGATACTATTAATGCTTTATTACCACCACTGAAAAAGCGTGGTCTCATTTTAATTGATCCTCCTTATGAGAATGAGCAAGAGTATCGCTGGACTGTTGATGCTGTTAAAAAGGGTTTAAGCCGTTTTGAGCAGGGTATTTTTGCAATTTGGTATCCTGTATTAGGCCGTTTGCATGATCGCTCTAAGAATTTAGTTCAGCAGATGAAGCGTCTTAATCGTCCTTTATTGCAAGTAGAGCTACGTGTTAGTGAGCAGCAAGAGGAATATGGCATGTGCGGCAGCGGAATGCTCATTGTCAACTACCCTTACTTAATTGATCAAAGACTAGAGCCTATTGTAGGAGAGCTCTATAAGAGTCTGTGTGATAGTGCTACAGGTTCTGCCAAGTTGGAAGTGCTTAACGCTAAAGCTTAATTGAAAAAGCCCCGCTGCAATGTGGGGTTTTTTCTATGGTACATTAGTAAACACAAATTGTTTGTTGTATGAGGGAACATCTATGTATTTAGCTAGTGCACAACGCTATCAGTCTATGAGCTACAACCGTTTAGGCAATTCAGGTTTGAAGCTGCCAGCTATTAGCTTAGGCTTATGGCACAACTTTGGTCATCAAAATAGCCAAGAGGATATGATTAAGATCCTCTGTCATGCTTTTGATCAGGGTATTACTCACTTTGACCTGGCCAATAATTATGGTCCTGAGCCAGGCGCTGCCGAGTCTAACTTTGGCTATATCTTAAGCAATTACTTAAAGCAATATCGTGATGAGCTTATTATCTCAACTAAGGCTGGATACACCATGTGGGATGGCCCTTATGGAGATTGGGGTTCACGCAAGTATTTGCTCTCCTCTCTAGATCAAAGCTTAAAGCGTATGGGCCTTGAGTATGTAGATATCTTCTATCACCATCGCATGGATCCTAACACAGATCTTGAAGAGACTATGGGAGCTTTAGATAGTGCGGTACGTCAGGGTAAGGCCTTATATGTAGGTCTTTCAAATTATGATGGTCCAACCTTAGAGCGCGCTTGTGCTATCTTAAAAGATCTACATACTCCTTTTGTGATTAATCAAAATCGCTATTCGATCTTTGATCGTACTATTGAGCACAATGGCCTTAAGGCCAAAGCCCAAGAGCTCCATAAGGGTATTATTGCTTTCTCTCCTTTAGCTCAAGGCTTACTTAGCGATCGCTATTTAAATGGCATTAGTGAAGATAGCCGCGTCAAGCACGATGGTCGCTTCTTACATGAAAGTGATGTTGCTAAGTATCATAGTGCTATTGTTAAACTTAATGATATTGCTTTAAGCCGTGGTCAGAGCTTAGCTCAAATGGCATTATCATGGATTTTACGTGATGGCCAAGTAGCGTCAGTGTTGATTGGAGCATCCAAGGTTGCCCAATTAAATGATAATCTTAAGGCTCTTAATAATACTAGCTTTAGTGATGAAGAATTGCGTCTTATTGATGCAGCTTGCTAAGGGCAATAAAATTAAAGGCCTGATTATTCAGGCCTTTAACTTAGTCAATTTGATTGAGCTTTAAGTAGTTATTGACATAGTCAGGTGAGGGCATATCTTTTAGATCCTCACTTTCAATATTGTGGGTCATTGGCTCAAGGGGAATATCGATAGGGCCTAAGAGCTCCAAGCGCCATGAGGTTTGTAAGAGTGGAGTTTGCCCTAGAGCTTTAGCTCTAAAGTAATCATTAAGCAATTGCTTTTTTAGTAAGACTTGAGAGCATATATCGCTATTTTCTAATCCTTTAGTAATAGCTCTTTTTAAACACTCAAAATTCTCTTGCATACTTCTTTGGTGAGAGAAGTAGTCATACGGAATAGTTAAATTAGGATAGCGAGGGGCGGTCTTAGCCTCAGCAATCCATTTGATAATCAAGTCACCAAATTGTCTAATAGTGCCACTTTTAACCCCACGATGCTCAAGCTCCCGCTTAGAGCGGGGAAGATAGCGAGCTAGTTGCCACATAGCCTTAGAGGTAATGACACGATTGAGAGCATGATTTTCATTGCGCGCCAGATCTAAACGTGCGCGAGCAAGGTATTGTAAGATATTTAGCTCTTTGTCATTTAGCAAACCTGAAGCTGGGATTGACAAGTAGGCATCATTTTCATCAATATCTGCTACATAACGTGAGCGTATATAGTCCATCTCTGCTTCAAAGAAGCGGAAGTTGCGTTCACTGATAATGTCTTTAATCTTTAAAAAGAGAGGCTCTAAGTACTCAACATCTAAAGCGGAGTAAATAAGCTGCTCATCGCTTAAGGGACGTTCTGTCCAATTAGATCGGGTACAGTCTTTAGCTAAAGTAATTCCTAAGAACTCTTGAAGGGCAAAGTTTAAGCCACGACCATAACTATGGCCACAAAAGGCGAGCATAAGCTGGAGATCATAAATGCGCGCAGGCAAAATCATCTCGCAATTGATACGACGTCCTTCATGGGAGAGTAGTTCAATATCCTCAGAACAAGAGAAAGTAAGTACTATGGCTTTGGTGTGGCATAAAGATTCAATAATAGGTTTGACATGATCTTCAAGCATCCAAACATCAACTAAATAGTTGTTTCCTTTAATAGCTAACTGCATTAAAGAAAAGTCTGGATAGTAACAGGTGATACGCATAAATTCGGTATCTAGACCAATAATGTCAGTGCTCGTTAAAGAGTCAAGGAGCTGACAGAGCTCAGGAATCTGCTGAGCGCTGTTTATAAAAATGTAATCAACACCCTCATGCATGGTCTTTTTCCTATTACTAATAGCACATTTGCTCTAAGCACTAGACCTATGAGGTGAATTAGGTGCTAGGCCACCGTTGTAAGTGGTAACATGTTACCACAGCTCACAAACACTAAAAAGCCTTGGCATAATGCCAAGGCTTTTGTATTAGCGGTAATAGTCGCTATAGTCGTGACGCTTTCTTTTGCAAAATTCGCTTAGGAAGAACAAGATTGACACCACTAATCCTGTGGCAAAGGAGGCAACAATCCATTCTGGCATAGAAAAGCCTAATAATGACCATTCAAGCGGCGCACAAGAGGCTGTAGGGGAGAACATCCAAGGCAGCCACTCATCGAGAGGCATAAAAGAAGGGAATGATGCTTTTAATTTACAAGAGGCACCAAAGCCACTTTGATAGACTGAGGTCATATGATCTAAGGAGACCAAAAGACCCAAAGCAGAGCCTGCCATAAAGGTCAAGTTAGCAAGATTGCGAATTAAGAAGTTGCTTGGGCATAAAAAGCCAATTAAACCTGCAACGATAAAAAAGAGGTAACAAGCACGTTCATAGACACAGTTTACGCAAGGTGGCAGTCGTAGGGAGTATTGGAAATATAAGCCACAGCTTTCCAATACTATGCCTAATAAAAGCAACATAATCCAAGCAAAACGATGACGAGCTAATGCTTGAATTAAATGGAAAAATCTCATCGCAGCCAAGTCCTAGAGATTAACAAGCAAAACTAGTTTTCTAGTAGGTATACCTACTACAGCTAATGTACTTTAAATTAGCACCTTTTAAAAGAGCTGAGAGCGAATATTAGATATCGATTAACGAAAATCTATAAAAAGTTCTTTTTTATCGTATTGTGCTACGTATTAAAAGCACGCACAAGGCACATATATCTTTTGGTGTTCAATAGCTAAAAACGTGCAAGCACATACAACAAGTTGTGATTTGCCTTATATATGAGTTTTATTAAATAATTGCACTAATTTAGTGCGGTATTTTGAAACAAAAATAGTGCCTGTTGAGCATTTTTTGCAAGAATAGAGTAGCTAATATATTGTATTTTTATTAACTGGGATCCTAAGTTTTACAAGCGATTGCAATTAATATAAGCAGCATATAAATCATGTTTAATGCTAGATATGCACAAACGAATATAAGTATAAAATAAGTGCAAAAAGTTTGCTGCACATTGTGATCTAGACAACTTGTCTCTTTTTGTAAAGTTTAGATTAAGTGCTTCAAAAGTGCGCAAAGCTGATAAATATCAGCATGTATAGGCTACAAAAAGGTGATCTGAATAGGGATGCAGTTTTTTGATTTTCTGACAAGTTGTTTTTATAAAATTAGTAAAACTTAATCATTATTTGTGATTTTTCTCACAAATAAACACGCAGTAATAGGCTTTATTTCACAATTTTGCTCAATTTTGGCAAAATGCACCACCGAAGTGATTAACATGTATTTAGTGTTTGTTTACTTGTTGTTATTGCACAAGGAACACAAACTAAGTACACCTATCAAGGTTGCCTAAGCTTACAAACAACTTGAGTTTAGTGTTTGTTAAGTCTCTCAATTAGTAGTACATGCTACTAATTCTTTTAAATTTACATTGACACGCGCTCTTAGTTTTAACCGAGTAGCGGCAATTTACTGAAAGTTAGACCCCTTTTATGCCTTGGGGTCGTCTCTTAGCAATTAGGGAAAACAAGCCCACAATTTCTATATTTCTTTGTTGGGTGGGCTCATTTTTCTCTTTGTTAATTGTTTTTTTGTTTACTGAGATTGTTTTTGGAGGTTTCAATGCGTATCGAGCACGATTTCATTGGTGAGTTAGAGATTGCTGATGATGTCTTTTACGGTGTGCAGACTTTCCGCGCAAAGCAGAACTTCGATATCACTGGTGAGTACTTACGTGATTACCCTGCCTTTATTTACGGTTTTGCTAAGGTTAAGAAGGCTTGTGCTTTAACCAATTGCGAGTTAAGCCTCCTCGATAAGGAAAAGTGCGACTTTATTTGCAAGGCTTGTGATGAGATTTTAACTGGCAAGTATAACGACCAGTTCGTAGTTGACATGCTCCAAGGTGGTGCTGGTACTTCTACCAATATGAACTCTAACGAAGTTATCGCTAACATTGGCTTAACTTTAATGGGTCACAACAAGGGCGAGTACAAATTCTTACACCCAAATGATCACGTTAACCTCTCCCAGTCCACTAATGACTCCTACCCAACTGCCATCAAGATCGCTATTTACGACTATGTAGGCGAGCTCTTTGAGGCTATCAAGGTCTTACGTGACTCCTTTGCCAAGAAGGCTGAAGAGTTCAAGGACGTTATTAAGATGGGCCGTACCCAGCTCCAAGACGCTGTTCCTATGACTGTAGGTCAAGAGTTCCACGCCTTTGCTACCATGTTAGACGAGGACTTAGTACGTCTTGAAGAAGCCCGCAAGCTCATGTTAGAGGTTAACTTAGGTGGTACTGCTATTGGTACTGGTATCAATGCTCACCCAGACTTCTCTAAGTTAGTTGTTAAGCACTTAAGCGCTATTACTGGTGAGACCTTCACTAGCGCAGAGGACTTAATTGCCGCCACCCCTGATTGCTCTGGTTACGTACATGTTATGGGTACCTTAAAGCGTATGGCTATTAAGTTATCCAAGACCTGCAACGACTTACGTTTATTAGGCTCTGGCCCACGTTGCGGCTTAAACGAGATCAACTTACCTAAGATGCAGCCAGGCTCTTCTATCATGCCAGGTAAGGTTAACCCAGTTATTCCTGAGGTTGTAAATCAGGTTTGCTATCACGTAATTGGTGCTGACGTTGCTGTTAACTTCGCCGCTGAGGCAGGTCAGTTACAGCTTAACGTTATGGAGCCAGCTATTGCCTACGAGATCTTTAAGTCCATTAAGATGTTAGACAGAGCTTGCCGCACCTTAGCTGAAAAGTGCGTTGACGGCATTACTACCAACGACAAGGTATGCTTAGACTTCGTTTTAGGCTCTATCGGTATCGTAACTGCTTTAAACCCATACATCGGTTATGAGAACAGTGCTTCTATTGCCAAGGAGGCCTTACAAACTGGCAAGCGTGTTCGTGACATTGCCTTAGAGCGCAATTTATTAACTGAAGAGCAGTTAGATGAGCTCTTAAGCCCAGAGCACATGTTGAACCCAGACCTCTCTGCTGAGTCTCGTGAGCGTTTTGCTAAGAAGTAATTAACTCTTTTACTTAAATTCAAGGGTCTCTCTTGTTACAAGAGAGGCTCTTGATTAAGAGTTCTTGCACGTGCTTTTTAACTCTTTAGAGAGTACGTGCAAGTAGCTCTTAGTCTTTTGAATCCAACAAAGAAATAGCTAAGGCAAGAGTTTTTAACTCTTGCCTTCATAGCGCTATTGTTGCTAGGAGCACCTTAAAAGTTTTTGTGCACTTTATTCTAATGACCTATGAGAGTAGGGAGCACTTTTTGGCCTTGGCTAAAAAACTTGCTTGCTTTGGGGAGCATATTAATGATCGGTAGATCAGAAAAGCGCTCTTATAGACAGGTCACTTAATCTATTTCTTTGTTGCTGATTTTGCTGTGTGATTTGCGCAAAATCTGCCATTACCCAAGTTATGGTGTTTTGGTGTGTTGGGCTTTCTCTCTATTCTTGAGGGCAAGCTAAGGAGAAACTATGGATATATTGCTTATTTTGCGCCTCCTGGTGCTCTTTGGCGTTATCTTTATGGGTATTCGCCTTGGAGGTATGGCCATTGGCTATACTGGTGGTTTAGGTGTTATCTTGCTAACTGTCTTCTTAGGCATGAAGGCAGGTGCTATTCCTACTGACGTTATCTTGATCATTATGTCAGTTATCGCAGCCATTACTGCATTGCAAAAGGCTGGCGGTCTTGACTATATGGTCCGTATTGCTGAAAAGATTTTAAGAAACAATCCTAAGCATATTAACTATTTAGCTCCAACTGTTACCTATGTACTTACCGTATTAGCAGGTACTGGTCATACCGCTTTTGCTATGATTCCTGTTATTGTAGAAGTAGCTAAGGAGCAAGATATCAAGCCAGCTGGCCCATTATCTATCGCTGTAGTTTCTGGTCAGGTTGCTATTACTGCATCTCCAGTATCTGCTGCTGTAGTGTATATGACTGGTGTCTTAGAGCCATATGGCTGGTCTTACCCTGCTTTATTATTAGTATGGTTAGTAACCACCTACTTAGGCTGTATGATTGCTGCCTTCATTATGTCTACCTTCTTTAATAAGGGTAAGCTTTCTGAAGATCCAATCTACCGTGACCGCGTGGAAGCTGGTTTAACTGCTCCTGTAGGCGTTAAAGAGCGCGCTGCGTTACCTGAGACTGCCAAGAGTGCTGTGATCATCTTTTTAACAGGCGTGTTGTTCGTAGTTTTATATGCTACCTGCATTTCAGACGTGATCCGCGTGCCATTCACTCAGTACTTACAGTCTAATGTTGATAATGGTGGCAGCGCTATTTCTGCAGCTATCTTAACTGTATTAGAGCCATTAAAGTTAGCTCGTGACGGCGCTATCATGTCCTTCATGCTCTTAATTGCCACTGGTATTGTTATCAAGTGCAAGCTCAATACTGGTGAGTTGGCTGATACTCCAACCTTTAAGTCTGGTATGACTGCCTGTATCTGTGTATTAGGCGTAGCATGGTTAGGTAACACTTTTGTAGCTGGCTATTCTGATCAGCTCCAAGAGTTCTCTAAGGACATCATCTCTCAATACCCAGGTGTCTTGTCTGTAGTATTGTTCTTCATCTCTGCCTTGTTATACTCACAAGCAGCTACTGCTAAGGCTTTAATCCCTGTAGTTATTGTAGCTTTAGGTATCGAAGCTAACCCAGACTTAGCCTATATCTTAGTAGCTTCCTTTGCTGCTGTTAGTGGCTTATTCATCCTCCCAACTTACCCAACCTTATTAGGTGCAGTACAGATGGATGATACTGGCTCTACCCGCATTGGCAAGTACATCTTCAATCACTCTATGTTGATGCCTTGCGTATTATGTATCTTTATCTCTGTAGGTTTAGGCTTCGTTTTAGCACCAATGTTCTAATTTAGTGCACTATAAATAAGCTTTTTAAGAGGCCCTTTAGGTTTACCTAAAGGGCCTCTTAATTTAGAAAATTTGACGTAAATTCCAAATTCATTATCTATAACCTGCATTAGGTCACAGCCTAAAAAAATGTATTAGCCCTATAATGACGATGTCACTTCTTGGTGCTTAATTGTGCAAATAATTATCACTAAGGGTATAATAGGGAGTTTTGTTTTCTCGCAAGTTCGGGATTTATGATGGATTGGCGCTAAGCTTGCTTAGCCTTATGAAAACGAGTGGATGCTATGCCGCAGATTACATATAGTAAGGCTTTTGCCCTTAACTTCATGGGCACTGCCCCTGGCTGGTATAAGATCTTTATTCTAGCTTGTCTTATTATCAACCCTATCTTAGCCATGATTTCCCCTGTGTTAGCAGGCTGGGTCTTAGTGGGTGAATTTATCTTTACCCTAGCAATGGCTTTAAATTGCTATCCTTTGATTCCTGGTGGTTTCTTGGCCATTGAAGCGGCCTTTATTGGCTTGTGTGACATGGATAATGTCCGCCATGAGATCGGCGCTAACCTTGAAGTTATCTTATTGTTAATGTTCATGGTTGCTGGTATTCACTTTGTGCGTGATGTTTTACTCTTTACCTTCACTAAGCTCATGGTAAAAGTACGCTCCCACATTGCCTTGGCTATGATTTTCTGCTTCTTAGGCGCTTTCTTATCTGCCTTCTTAGATGCTTTAACAGTGTTGGCTGTTATTATCACCATTTCTATGGGCGTATATCGCTACTATCATGATTTGATTTCTGGTGATGCTGCAACTGCTCGTTTGAGTAATGACACTTATGTTAAGGATGAGTACAAGGATGATTTAGAGCAATTCCGTGCTTTCTTACGTTCTATCTTAATGCATGCTGCTGTAGGTACAGCTATTGGTGGTGTATGTACTATCGTAGGCGAGCCTCAGAACATTATCGTAGGTAATATTGCAGGTTGGAACTTCGTAGAGTTTGCTATTCGTGTTGCTCCAGTATCTTTACCTGTAGTGATTTTTGGCTTTGCTACTTGCTTTGTCTTAGAGAAGGTTAAGATCTTTGGCTTTGGTGTTGCTATGCCAGAGTCAGTGCACAAGATGTTAGTAGAGCAAGACAAGCAGAGCTCTGAGACCTTAAGCCGTCGTGATCGCATTCGCTTAGTAATTCAATTCTTATGCTGCATTTGGTTAGTCATAGGCTTAGCATTACACTTAGCAGCTGTAGGTTTAATTGGTCTTTCTATTATTATCTTAGCTACTGGTTTTTGTGGTGTTACCTCTGAAGAGGAAATTGGTAAGTCCTTTACTGAGTCCTTACCTTTCTGCGCTTTATTGTGCGTCTTCTTTACAGTGGTTACTGTTATCTCCCAACAAGAGCTCTTTAAGCCTTTAATTACTTGGGTATTATCTACTCCAGCTAGCATGCAGTTGCCAATTTTCTATTTGGCTAATGGTATTTTATCTTCAGTATCAGACAACGTCTTCGTAGCTACTATCTACATTCAAGAAGTTTATAATGCTATGTTAAACGGTGTTATTACTGGCGAGCAATTTGATCACTTAGCTATTGCTATTAACGCAGGTACCAACTTACCATCTGTTGCTACACCTAATGGCCAAGCTGCATTCTTGTTCTTATTGACCTCTGCTTTATCTCCATTAATCCGCTTAAACTACTTACGTATGATGTGGATGGCTTTGCCTTACACTATTGTATTAACCATTGTAGGTTTAATTGGTACTTGGTTCATCTTACCTGAGATGACTCAGTGGATGATTAGCAATGGCATTATTATCTCTGGTGATGTGCATCATGCTGCTCAAGTAGGCGCAGCCTTAAAAGAAGGTGCCGCTGCCGCAGCTTCTGCTATTGGTCACTAATATTTATTAACAAAGCACTATTAAAGAGGGCTTGCGTCTTAGGGCGTAAGCCCTTTTTTCATGGCTGATAAAGTAGTTCACCTAGTTAGCCTAGGCTACCGAGATGATTTTAGTCTGTTATATAATACTTGCATGATGTGTGGAGCTGCTTTTGAGGCAGCCGTGTGAATGTATTAGGAGCAGGCACAATGCAAGTGTTTTTAGTAGGCGGTGCCGTACGCGATAAGCTGTTATCTCTAGCAGGCGCAGATCGCGATTATGTTGTAGTAGGTAGTAGCATTGAGCAAATGCTTTCTTTAGGTTACCAACAAGTAGGTCAAGACTTTCCTGTTTTTTTACATCCTGAAACTAAAGAAGAATATGCTTTAGCGCGTACCGAGCGCAAAAGTGGCCATGGTTATAAGGGCTTTGCTTTTAGCTTTACTCCAGAGACTACTTTAGAAGAAGACTTGATGCGTCGTGATTTGACCATCAATGCTATTGCTCAAGATGAAGAGGGTAATTTAATCGATCCTTATCATGGCTTAGACGATTTAAAGAATAAGATTTTGCGCCATGTCTCCCCTGCTTTTGTTGAAGATCCTTTGCGTGTGCTAAGAGTAGCACGCTTTGCTGCTCGCTTTCATCACTTAGGCTTTAGGATAGCTGTTGAGACTTTAGAGCTTATGAAGGAGATTGCTGCTTCAGGTGAGCTTAGTGCCTTAACTCCTGAACGTATATGGATGGAGTTGCATAAGTCATTACTGACAAATAATCCTGAAGTCTTTATTGAGATCTTGCATTATGTAGGTGCGTTAAAGGTAGTGCTACCTGAAATTGAAAAGCTTTCAGGAGTACCTGGTCCTAAGCGTTGGCATCCTGAGATTGATACCTTGGTGCATACTGCTATGACTGTCCATCGCATTGCTCTAGAAACTAAAGACCCTGTAGCTCGCTTTGCTATGCTCTGTCATGATTTAGGCAAGGGCTTAACCCCTCCTGAGTGTTGGCCTCATCATAAAGATCACAATATTACAGGTCTCAAGCCTTTAGAGGAGCTGTGTCGTCGTCTTAAAGTGCCTAATGAGTATCACGATTTTGCTAAGATGGTGGTCTATTATCATTCCTATATCCATCACTTATATCGTGAAGGAGCAGCAGGGGTGGTCACTTTATTAGATAATTTAGATGCATGGCGTCGCCCTGAGCGTATTTGGCCTTGGATCTTGTGCTGTAAGTGCGACTTTTTAGGCCGCAAGGGTTTTGAAAATCGTCCCTTTCCGCGTGCTGAGTATTTAAACGAAATGTTTGCTATTTGTCGCACTGTTACGGCCAAAGAATTTGTTGCCCAAGGACTAAAGGGAGCTGATATCGGTAAGGCTATGTTCCAGCGCCGCGTCAAGCTTTTAGAAAAGTTCATGGAAACCATGCCGCAAAGCGAACTTGATGATAGCGCCAATAGCATGCCTCCTGCTGAGCATATAGCCCAATAAGAAGCAGCCCCCTAATTTAGGGGGCTTAATTTTTTAGCTAAATAAGAAGAGGAGGGCTACGCCTAATAAGATACGGTAGAGCACAAAGATACCCATACCTGATTTAGAGATATAACGCATAAATAAAGAGATGACGATAATGCTGGTGACAAAGGAAATGACACCACCAATTAACATTTCAATAGGGTTAGCGCCGACAGTCTCGTTATTGAAGATCTTAATGCCTTCTAAAAGAGCAGAGGCTAAGATAATAGGGATAGATAGTAAGAAACTAAAGCGTGCAGCAGCCTCTGGGCGTAAGCCTAAAAATAGACCAGCAGTTAATGTAATACCTGAACGAGAAGTGCCTGGAATTAAGGCAATAGCTTGAGCACAACCAATGATAATAGCCTGTAGCAAGCTCATATGACGGAGGCTATCTGGTCTTTGGCCTTGGATATTAACAATAGTGCGCCAATTGATTTTGCGATTGATATAAGAGGCTAGACCTAAGAGCAGACCAAAACCAATAGTGGTATAGGCAATAACATGAATAGAGCGTGCTACTGTGGAAATGTACTCTTCTAAGAAAAAGCCAGCGACCGCAGCAGGGATAGTAGCAATAATAATAAACCAACCAATGCGGCTTAGCGGAGTCTGCTTGCGCTTGATGACGGACTCAATAGTTTGAGTACCAATTTGTACTAAATCAGAGATATAGTAGATAACAACAGCTAATAAGGTACCTAAATGTACCGCTACGTCAAAGGCAAGTCCTTGATCTTCCCAGCCTAAGAGTTGACTTGGGAAAATTAAGTGGGCACTAGAAGAGACAGGAAGAAATTCGGTTAAACCTTGCAAGAGAGCAAGGACAACAATATGAGTAATAGGCACTTACTTTAATCCTCGAGCACTAAGAAATGGCCCATCATAATAACATGGAACCATTAAGCTATTCTTAGGCTCGAGAAAAAACTACAGCCAAGGTGCATGTTCTTGGCTGTAGGCCCTGCTAGGCTTGCTCATTCCATTGTGGTGCAGCACGGCTAAAATCAAACTCAACGCGCTTTACACGGCGATTTTCAGGAATGTGAGGCACCATCTGTTCGCATAGCTCGCTAATTGGTAGACCTAAGATTGGGTGTACTAATTCTGGAGCAATGTCATTTAATGGAATAGTAACAAAAGGATAGTCCTGGATGTCATGACGAGGGATCTTGCATGGCTCAGAGGCAACTTCTTGACCATAAACTAAGATATCGATATCCAAACGGTGCTTTAAGCCAAAGTTAGTAGAGTTATGCATCATTAACTCGCTACCAGCTTGGATTTCAATAGCCTGGATAGCATCAAAAAGCTCAACAAAGCTTAATTGCGTAGTACCGCCGACAACTAAGTTTAAGAAGTCTGGCTCGGCTTCACGCACAGCCTTGGACTCATAAACAGGAGAGACCTTAAAGTCGCTAAATAATGGTTTGAGCTTTTCTACAGCGAACAAAATAGCATTGTCGCGATTAAGGTTAGAGCCAATACCTAAATAAACCTGAGTACCCATGTCCTAGTCCTCGTTAGTTCTAGTTATTTCTACACCGACTCCCGCAGTGTTGACTACTGCGTGAGTCTTTAGGATTTTGAGCGTTACCGCTCTAGGTTTGAATTTATCTAAAATAAACTGACAAATCTCTTCAGCAAGAGTTTCAATCAAGCGTGCCTTACGAGCAACTACAAAGGCGGTGACCTCACTGCACACTTGAGCATAGTTAATCGATAAAGATAAGTCTTCCGTTTGCGCACTATAGGTAATAGGGTGCTCGAGCGTAATATCGAGCACTAAAGGCTGAGGATATTCTCGCTCATGAGGCAAAATGCCAATAATGGCATTAATAGTTAGTCCTTGAATTAAGATCTTATCCATAACTCTATACTAATGGCTCTAAGGAAGAAATATGCCAACGTGGGAAGACGTTGACCTCTAAGTCGCCTCTTAGTCCTGACTTAAAGCGTAACATGCCTGCCAGAGCAATCATGGCACCATTGTCAGTACAAAACTCGCGACGAGCAAAGAAGACTTGGCCTTGACGCTTTGTCATTAAAGCACTCAAAGCCTCGCGAATAGCACCATTGGCACTAACGCCGCCTGCTACTACTAAAGTATTCATCTGCGCTTCATCTAAGGCACGCTGACACTTATGTACTAAGGTATCAGCTACTGCTTGTTCAAAGCATAAGGCAATGCTGGCTTGATCTTGCTCTAAATTGGTGCTCTTATGCACAGCATTTAATACTGCAGTTTTTAAACCCGCAAAAGAGAAATCACAATTAGGACGATCGATCATTGGGCGAGGGAATTTATAAGCCTTAGGATCGCCGCCTTGAGCTAAGGCTTCTAACTTAGGGCCACCAGGATAAGGTAGACCTAAGAGTTTGGCTGTTTTGTCAAAGGCTTCACCTGCAGCATCGTCGACACTTTCACCTAAGATATCATAAGAGCCAGGGGCGGCCACTTTAATTAACATGGTATGACCGCCTGAGACTAAAAGCGCGACAAAAGGAAATGAAGGAGGATTATCCTCGAGCATAGGAGCTAATAAATGGCCTTCCATATGATGCACAGGGATAGCAGGGATATTTAAGGCAAAAGCTAAAGAACGAGCTTCCATCGCACCTACTAAGAGTGCACCAATTAAGCCTGGGCCTGCAGTATAGGCAATAGCATCTAAATCGTGCAGACTAATATGAGCATCTTGTACTACTTTTCTAATTAGGGGTACTACTCTTTTAATATGATCACGACCAGCAAGCTCTGGTACTACACCGCCATATTGAGCATGAATTGGGATTTGCGTATGTAGAGCATGAGCTAATAAACCCTTTTGGTCATCATAAATAGCAACTCCAGTTTCGTCACAGGAGCTCTCAACACCCAATACCAGCATGGCTTGACCTCGCAATTAAAGCAAATACGGCTGTGCGAACAAATGCACAAAGTATTCATCATAGCATTTTAGTAGTAAAAATGGTTTATTAAAAAATACTTTAATAGCTCTTTACAGTTGAGTACAAAATAAGTAAAATAACGCGAATTTTTCGATCTCCAGTATCTCGCTGGTAGTCTTTATTTAGCCCCATGGTGGGGCAATTTTCAACTTAACTTTTTAAGGAAGGTGGTTTTACACATGCCAGTCATCAGAGTACGTGAGAATGAGCCATTCGATGTAGCCTTAAGACGCTTCAAGCGTTCTTGTGAAAAGGCAGGTATCCTCGCAGACGTTAGAGCTCGTGAGTTCTATGAGAAGCCAACTACTGTACGTAAGCGTGCAAAGGCTTCTGCTATCAAGCGTCACGCCAAGAAGATGGCCCGCGAGAATGCACGTCGTACTAGACTCTACTAATCGCGCTGTCATTTAGACTGAGCTGTGTTAGACAAGTTTGTAAGTATCTTACAAACTAGCCTAAAAGCTACAAGAGGCAGGTCTCTATTTTAGAGACCTGCCTTTTGCCTTTTTGGGGCAAAGGTTGCACTAGATCTCACAATGTGTATTATTTAAAGAGTATCATAACTAGATTTATGATCTTTTTAGTCAATTTTTGTAAAGCTGTGCCGTTAATTGTTGTAGTGTGTTCTGGCACCTGTTTGGCTATTGACGCTAGCAATGCGGCTAAGAAGTTGTAATCTCAGCAAAGCTAGTCAAAGAGTATTGCATTAGCGCTAGGTGAAGGATTGTTTATTAATAAGGCGGAAACGACATGCAAATCTCAGACATGATTAATAAGGTTAGTAACGTAGTTGCCAGCGGCTTTACTTCTACAGAAGAAGAGCGTAAACGTTACTTTGGTAATGGTCGTCGCGCCTTAACTTTTGATCTTTATGGCTGCTTAATTAATCAGCGTATGATCACTCACTTTGTAGGTCAGATTGGTCGTGAAAACAATATCAATCCTGAACTTACTGAGCGCTTCTTCCAACTCTATTTAGAGCGTGTGAAGTATGCCTCAGACTTTATGACCTACACTGATGTCCTCAATTTAACTATGGACTATTTGGATATGACCTTTAATACTAAGGTTTTCTCCCAAGCTGCTCCAGAGCTATTATTAGTTTATAGTGATATGCGTCCTCACCCTGATGTGGTACCTGCTTTGCAAAAGCTACGTGCTTCAGGTTATGAGCTCTATTTAATTGCTAATGCCAATATCCAAATGGTGCAGCAGCAATTTGATAACTTAGGTGGCATCTTTAGTGAAAAGACAGTGTTATTAGCTGATGAATGTCGCTGCTATAAGCCAAATCCTAATTTCTTTAAAGCTGCAGCTGAAAAGTTTAAATTGCGTACAGCTGATCACTTCCATGTCTCTTCAGAGTATTTCCAAGACATTGTTCCTGCTACACGCATGCGCTGGTTAACTGCCTATATCAATCGTTCGCAAACAGGTGTTATGGCTGCTTATGAGCCATCAGTAGTGTTAAGCACCTTAAGTGATATTGAAGAAGGTCTAATTTACGCTCGTCGTCGTATTGAAGAGGAAGAGCAGGCAGCCCGTGAGCGTGAAGCTCAAGCTAAGGCTAAAGCAGAGGCTGAAGCTAATGCAGCTAAGGTGCGTGCTGAGCAAGAAGCCCGTGCTCGTCAGCAAAAGATGGTTGCTCAACAGCAACAGCAGATGCAACAACAGCAGCAACAACAGCAACCGATGCAGCAGCGCCGTACAGGATCCATGATGGATATCAAGGATGATATGGTGGAATTTGGTGGTTTAGCCCCTGATAATAATCAATACTTTGTTCCACAAAATGAAAAAGACATGATCTTAGCTGAGAAGATGAAGAGCATGCCACCTGCTAAGGCTCGTGCTTTAGCTAAAGCACGTGAGCGCGCTTTACAAGCTGCCCGTGCCCGTAGCGGCAGTTTCTAATTTAACTTAAGCCCCTTATTAACAACGCCTAGGCTAGTTAAAGTCTAGGCGTTGTGCTCTTTGATGGGAGCACTGCGGGCTCTCTAATAGATCATATTTTTAGCATTAGCAGCAATAAGGATGAGCCCATGTACTTGGAGCATTTTGGCTTAGATGACTACCCTTTTGACGGTCTACCTGATCGTCGTTTTTACTATGTGGGTGGATCTCAACACCAATCTCTAGGACTATTGACTACTGCACTGTCGCGCTCGGGTAGTATTTGTGTGCTTTCAGGAGCTTCAGGAGCAGGTAAGACCACTTTAGTACGCATGTTAATGCGCTCCTTGCCTCGTCGCATGCGCATCATTACTATTGATGATCCTCGCTTGGATCCTCAGATGCTATTGGCGACCATTTTGCGGGCCTCAGGTGTAGTTGCAACCTCCTTTGAGTCTATTGCTGAGCTTACTTTAAAGCTGCGCCAAATGCTGGAAAAGTCCATTGCTATGGGCATTATTACTACTGTTATTTGTGATGAGGCCCAAGGCTTATCTGATGCGGTATTAGAGCAGATTCGTTTGATTTCCAATATCGAAGGTGAAGGCGGCAAGATGATTAATTTCTTGCTGGTCGGTCGTGAGGATTTAATTGAGCATCTTAATAAGAACATTCATGCGATGCTCAAAAACCGTATTAAGATCTTTACTGCTTTGCCTTGTTTTAAAGAAGTGGAGGTGGGAGCTTATCTTACCTATCGACTCCAGCAGGTATCGTGTGTGCGTCCAGTCTTTACCAATAAGGCAGTAGCTATTATTGCTAAAAAGAGTGCTGGTGTACCGCGTCTTATCAATGCTATAGCTGATATGTGTTTGACCTTAGCGGCCCAAAAGAAGAGCTCTCAGGTCAATGCTCTAATTGCCAAAAAGGCGGCTAATCTCGTACTTCATAATCAGCAAACAGGCGTGCTTACTTATATCAAGCAGTTGGTAAAAGAGATCTTCTCGCTCTCTTTATATGCCCGTATTATGGTGCTTTCAGGTGCAGCAGTCGCTGCTGCTTGTGCTTTTGGTGGTGCTTTATATGTGATGAAAGAGTACTATCCCTTACGCACATTAGAAGGAGCCTTAATGAGTGATAGTGAAGTTAGTGCACGCTATCAAAAGGTTGCTGATTATTTGTTAAAAGGTCGTAATGCCTCCTCTCGTGAGATCTATTGGTTTAATCAAGCACTTTCAGAGGCTTACTTTAAGTCTGAGGCTTTTGCTACTTTGTTTAAAGTTCATGGCTTTGAACTTGCTGAAAGTGAGCAAAATATCAGTCCTGATATCTTACGTTCCGTTAATTTACAAAGCTTTCATCAAACAGGATCCTTTGCTGAGGCTATTTCTTATAATACTCCTGTGCTCATTGGCTTAATTGACGATAATCTCACTCCTTTTTATGGCGTACTCTACCAACTTAATGAAGATATTGGACAGATAATCATTGGTAATTATCTCTTTGACATTAAGCTTGAGTACTTAAAAGAGCGCTATTTAGGTCAATATACTATCTTGCACCCTTATGTAGGCGATTTAAGCGAGCTTAAATCACGTATGACCGATACCCGCAAAGGTGCAGAAAATCGTTTGCGTCCATATCTTAATGCGTATCGTAACCGTGCTTTAGAGTCTGCCAATCGCGAGGCTAATTTAGCTATGGTTGATTTTGAGCGTCAAAAAGATGAGCTTGCTACTATGCGTAAAACGATCTTAACAGCGCTTAGTAGTACTAACAAAAGTGATGAGCAAATTGACCAAGAGTTAGCAGCTAATAAAGATTATGTGCAGGCTCAACAGCGTTTAACTGAGCTTGAGCAAGTAAGTTCCCAAAAGGAGATCAGGGCTGATGAGATTAGAACTATCTCCTTGCGCCTTGATGATGGCTATAGTCGTGCTATGACATTGTTTTTACAAGAGCAACGTTTAAATGAAGTAACTGCTCGTGCTGTAGCCTTATTAACTCTCTTATCGTATGACGGTCCACGCTTGATCAATATCGTACCAGGAGCTTAAATTATGGGAGCTATTAAAATCACAGAGCAGGAGAAAAAGCAGGCACTTTTTGAAGTTTCTTTTAATTATTGGAAGGCTTTAAAGCTCTTTGCCTTTGCTTTTGCTTCTTTTATTGTTGGTTTAAGCGCTTTATATTGGACTTTAAGCTATCAGTATGAACAACGCATTGAGCTTTCTAAAGCTCATTTGCTTACACAGTTTGACAAAAGCATGCAAGATAATAGGATGAGAGCTAATGCCTCTTTATATGAAGGAGTGGTCTCTTATCGAGGTAGGGCTGATTTTGATAATATCCGTCAGATTGCCTCTGATCAAGAGCACTTTGCTAAAGATGTGAGCATTAGTGCGGTAAGTGGTCAAAAGCGCCCCTTAGCCCCAGGAGTTTATCAGGTGCGCTTTGTTAAGGTAAGTGATAAGGCCCAAGCAGTCGAGCCTTTGTTGTAGAGCTCTAGCGACGCTTTTTGTTGCGTCCCTTACTCTTGGACTTTTTGGCGCTCATATTAAGCTTACTATTTTCAACAAACTCAGTTAAGAAGCGTCCAATGAGCATCTCTTTGGTAATTTTGCTCTTAGGATCAGGTTCAAGAAACATGTGAGCGGTCATTTTAGGGCCAAATAAGAGCTCGCAGGCATGGTATAGATAGCTGGAGTTACCAAAGGCATAGACTTGGTAATTGCTATTGCAATCTAAAGAGAATTGAAATTCATCTGCATTACATATGCCTAGACTCTTCTCTAAAAACTGCTTGCGTTGTTCATTGCTCGTTAGCAGTTGATAGTCAAATAGAGCATAAGGATCCTGATATATAACTTCGATCATAAAGCGCAAGAGCTTAAGATGTTTAAACTTCTCCTCTAAAAGATCAGTAGGTAAGATAGTTGGTAAGCACTCTTGATTTACCTTATTTAAGGTCTGCTCATAGGCATCAAGCAAGTTATTAAAGGTGCTGCAAAGAGCGCTATAGTCACTAGAACTAAAGATAGGCTTAATAAGTTTAGAGTACTCTTGCTCGCAATGACGTAATTGCGCTTCAATAGAGTTAAAGTAGTCCTGATATTTAAGGCCGATAAAAGTAAAGATCTTAATAGTAGGGTTGGCTTTGAAGTAAAACGAGCTATGCAGATCCTTGAACTTTATTTTGAGTTCTGTTTGGCTGTAAGTTACAAAAGCCAGATTGTTAATCATCTGCTGGAAGAGACTGATCAAGTCTAAACACAAGATCTCTTTATAAGAGTTTAAGATCTCTAAGAGCATCGGGTTAGCTATAGGCGCATAATTAAGCAGCTCTTGGTTGTGATGGCGTTGATAGTAGTTTTTATAGCAGAGAATATCGATATGCTCTTCACTAAAGAAATAGATATTAGGCAGCTTTTTATTTAACAATGAAAGATGCTGGCTAAAGAACTCTAGGTCTTGCCATTTTTCTATAGGGTGTAGCCATATGCTCATCTCTTGGAAAATATGAGGGATATTGTTGCTCAGAGTTTCTTGTAAGGCGATAGCGACATTTAAATAGAAAGTATCAGTAATATCTTCATAGTGCTGTATCATGGCAGCAGCAATTTCAATCACTCCCCGACAGAGGGCGTGGTAGCTATTTTTTTTTCTAGAAAGCAGGTTATTGTGACTTAAGTACTCATCAATAAGCTCTAAGGTGGTTTGTAAGGCACGGCTTAACCATTTAAAGCCATAGTAGTACATACTATCAGTTTGGCTTTCATTTAAAGCAGCATCGGCATTTAAAGCACTTAGACGCTCACTGAGCATTACTAATTCGCTAAGCTTATTGTGATATTGTGTTTGGTAGCGCTTATAGATAAGAGCAATATCCTCATCTTTAAAGTCCATAGGAATTTGATGATCTTTAAGCCCTTTATCTTGTGTTTGATAATCGTAGGCTAAGGTGCATACCATTTGTTCATTAAGCGCAGTCACAAGGAGCTTAAAGAGATAAAGACAGTAGTTAAAGTGCTCTTTTGGCTCTGGCATTTCATGGTTCAAGGTATCGGATAAGAAGAAGCTAGAGCGCTTTTTATAAGTTGTTACAATATAGTCAATAAGCTTAGTGGGATCTTGCTCTTGAAGAGCTAAACAATCATAGTTATAAGTGAGTACTGCTGCATCATAAAAGAGACGAGCAGGCATAGTATTAGCTAAACGTTGTAGCTGATCTAAGGCATAGTCAAAATTACAAGTGCCTGCTTGCAGCTCTTGGAGCAAGAATTGAGCAATATCCCTTAAGTAGAGATTAAGAGGATAAGGGTTAAAGCTTTGCTCTCGATTAAAGAAGCTATTGGCACGCTTATTAATATAAAAATATTCAAAACCTTTATCTTTAAAAGAAGATGAGGATTCCTGAGTATGATTTTGGAAACTAGCAGTGGTATAAACAGGAACCTCATCAAATCCCTGAATAACAGCATTAACCTGTTTTTGCGCATCAATTAGTGCTTGTAAAGACGCTTCATCACCTACTTTTTGGTAGTTATCATAAGCTTGCTCAAATGCTACAGCCGCTGTGTATCCCATCTTATGGATGGCACTAATAAATGCTATGCAACTAGGACAATTAAGGTCATTGACATAATTGTTTTTATTTATTTGTTTGATATTAAAATCAGCGCTGTTATGTAATAAACAAAGCATCAAGAGATTTATTATGTGATGGTTAATCTTGCCTATTTGGTGACTGATGAATGGTTGGAAATAGCTCACTACACCTAAAGGGCGATAAGGCTCTTTTATAAGATCGAGCACAAAGAGCTCTTTATGTTGCTCACTATCAATATAGTAAAAGTCGCTTAAATTTTGGGTACTAAGATCGCTAAAGTCAGTTATTAAGTTCTGCTTTAAGATGGAGTTTCTTAACAAGGTACAGTTAGGGAAATATTTAAAGCTATACTGCGAACTCTTACATAGCGAGGTGATAGGGGTTCTCAATTTTTCCTTACTAAGATCAACAGTAATTTCAGGAGCATAACGTGAGAGGAAATGAGCTAAATCAATAGCTTTATGATTAGCAAAATAATCATCACCTATAGAATCTAGGTTAAAGAACTTGTAGATGTTCTCATCAGGTAAGTTTTGAAAAAAGTTAGCGAGCTCTTGGTACTGCTTGCTGTTCCAGCACTCAAACCTCGTGCCAAATTCATCTAAGTTATCGATGCCTTCAATCTTTGGAGGCGGATCACAATTAGATAAGAAGTTACAAAGCCCCAAAACAGCAGTGTAATTTAACTGGAAATTGAGATCTAAGGAGGCAACTAGGTTTAAGTTTAGATTGTGCTTATCTTCTTGGTAGATCTTACACAGACGCAACTTTATTAACTTGAGCAGTTCTAATTCAGTCATAAATAATGGACGCCTACCAAGGCGTACGCTCCTATCCAAAGATTAATCGATACAGTAGCTAAGCACAGATAGCTTGCATAAATATATATAGCATTATAGATGTTATAGGCTGTAAAGCAATTTGTTTTAAATGCTTGTAGTCGCAAAAATCATAAAAAATATGATTATTGTGGGGCAGGTGGTGGTTCATTAAGAGATTTTCAAGGAGCTTAGATACTATACTAAAAGCGCTATGCTAGCGATGATAATAGAGAGATAGGAGGCAGAGCCAAGCTGAAGATAAGAGCGGTTAAGCATAGTGCTGAGGGTAGTTAAGATAAAGGTCGTATTTAGATAATAGATAAGGCATATCTAGTAGGGGGGTTGGTGAACTAAAGTTTTATGTGGGTGCAGTTCTTTTGGGCTATAATTGGGCGTTTTATTTAAGGTGGGATTTAATTAGCATGAGCGGTTTTAAGCACAAAGAGCGCAATGTTTACTTGTTAGCGGTGCTCTTGTTGGCACTATCTTTTCTTATTGAGTTAGTGGCTTTTAATCATCATTATATAAAGGATAAGCTAAGCTCTGAGGAGCTGAGCTATAAGTCTTTTATCCTGCCTTATAACGAGCAATTTAAACGCTCAGTAGTGGTATTAGATACGCAAAATAGTGAGTTTATTGTCGATAAGGTCAATGAACGCATAGCCAATGTAGCGCTGGAGACTATTAGTAATATCCCAAGAGTAGTTGCTCTCAAACTGTATGCCAAGCTTGATAATGGCCCTTGGATGCTCATAGGCACAAGCAAAATTAATCCTGCTGATAGTGAGCAAAACCGCGCTCTTATTCATTTTAACCAAGATAATAAAGCAACTTATAGTGAGCTTAAGATAGTCTTGGAAAGTAACTCTGACTTTGCTTTAGCACTTTCAGCAATTGCAGTTAATGTCCCTGAGCGCTTAGAAATTTCTTTTGTGCGTATTGCCTTTATCTTTATTGTGTTCTTAGCTTGTTGGTGTATTAAGCGCTATACCCTCTATGAGCAGTATTTTGATGAACGTAAGCGCTCACATAAAAGGGCCAACCTTGCTTTAATGCTAGTAGCATTATTAATAAGTACTTTCTTCTTGTGGGGTACTTATCCTAAAAACACTTTGCCTTGGGGGTTTGATTTCTTTGGCGAGGGCTCTTATTTCATTAATACCCACGAGCAAGCTTTGCTCTATAAAGTGCCCCAAACAGTAAAAGAGAACAATACCTCAGGTGTCTATGAGCAAATGCTATCATCCTGGATCAAAGGTCAGAATCATTTAAACTTGTATGTTGATCCTCAATTAGAGAGGTTAAATGATCCTTATGATCCTTCCGAGCGTATGGTTAAAAAGGTGCGCTTTACCTTAGATAGAGCTTATTACCAAGGTAAGTACTATAGTAGTTTTGGCTTGGCGCCTCTTATTATGGTGTATATTCCTGTCTATGCTCTCACGGGTATGACTTTAGCGCCTGCATTGACCATGTATCTTTTAAGCTTAATGGCGATCTTTTCTATCTTATGGGCATATCGTTCTTTGGTACGCGCATTGGTAGTAAGAGCTAATTTGCTTTTATACTTCTTAGTACAAATTAGTGCTTTGTGCTCGAGTTTAATCTTCTTTATCTTTGTAGGCTTGAGCTATTACTATCTGCCCTTTATGGCAGCACTAACTTGGTTTTCTTTATATATAGGTAGTATTGCACGTCTATTTGTCAGCGCCCGCTCCTTAAAGGCTTTATCTCATAAAAAAAGAGTCTTTAGTTATAAGCTTACGCTTACTGATAAAACTTACTTGCTATTAGCAGGTATTAGTCTTCCTATGTTGGTGTGCTCACGTCCTATCTTGTTATTCCTTGCTCTTGCTTTGAGCTTGCCTTTACTGGTGGTGTTGATCAAAGAACATTACTTCTTACCACAAGAGACAGGATTATTAAAAAAGCAGTGGGGACAAAGGCTTTTAACTACTAAGCTCTTGAGAGACTCATTATGGGGACTAGTGCCTTTAGTATGTGGCATGAGTTTGATTATGTACTACAACTATCTGCGCTTTAACAGTGTGTGGGAGTTTGGTGATAGTTATGTTCTTTCAGGGGATAATAGTGCACTCAAGACTTTAGTCTTTAATTGGTCTTATGTAAGAGATGTACTCTATTACTATTTTTGTGAACCTTTAACTTATGTTAAAGACTTTCCTTTTGTCTTTGCTAATACCAATGTCTATGAGGATCATGGCACTATCTTAGCTACTCCTGATAGAGTGGCATTGTTCTCCTTGCCTATCTTTTGGGCATTATGTTTAGCTGTGCGCTCTTACAGCACTTTCAATCAAACCTGGCACCTACGTTTAAGCGCCTTTAAGGTAGCTACCTTAAGCACTATGGTATGTTTGTTAGTTTTAGCTTATGTCATGTATTGCAAGTCAGGAGCGGTAAGTCGCTATACTAGTGATTTGGCTATAGGAGCTTCATACCTAGTAGTAGTCTTACTCTTATTGCATGTACAGCACAATAACATCAGTGCCTATGCTTTATCTTTATTTATCGTAATTAAGAGTATGGTTATCTCTTTGCTCTTGCCTTTTTGCTATGGTTCAGAGCAGTCCTTGAACTTGGGCGCGATCTTTAATGAAATCAACCCGAGCTTGATGATTGATTGTTATCGTATTTTTACCCCATGGGGACAATAAATAAGTATGAAGCAAAATATAATAGTACATGCCACCCAGGGATATAGAGCAGAGGACATGGATCACACTAGAGGCTCTAAGTTTTATGACTGGTTTAAAAAATCAGATCTAGCCCATATGTTCTTACTGTTAGTGCTGTCCTTGATAATAGAAATAGCTATCTTTAATCATGGAGCCTTAGACTTACTCTTAAGCCAAGGCTATCAGCGTGTAAATCTTGATTTGGGAGTTTCGGGTAAGCTTATCAATGGTAAAGAGGGGAATGCCATTGTGCTTGAGAATCTTAAAGTCAAAGCGAAGAATCTCTATGTCGAGCTTAAGTCAGAGCAAGAGCAATTAGTTTTAGTTAAGTTAGAGTTTGCTGATCAAGGATCACGCTTTGCTCTCTTGCCCAATGCTACCCATAAGATTAGTACTATAGCCCCATATAATGACACTTACTTTCACTTTAATCTTACAGGAGAACAAGAGGAGCTCTATGCGCTGCGCTTGAGCTTTTTAGGTGAGAACACAACACCTATATATGTGAGTAAGCTGGTCTTTAATGCCTATGAGCCTATTAATATCTCTAAGGTGCGTTTGGTCATTATCTTTGCGCTGCTTGTTAGTGCTTATCTGCTCTATCGCTTGCAAGGTTATCGCTTAAGCTATGATAATAGCATTAAAACTCAAGCTTTTTTGATGGCACTGCCTTTGCTCCTAGCTATAGGATATAGTCTGAGCTTATATTACTTAGATATAATAGGAGTACAGTCTTTCAGCTCTAAAGAGCAACAGACTTTGATGGTTTGGGTAGTTAACGCTAAGCTCTTGTTAGCCATCTTTACCCTCTTATCTTTATATGGCGCGTTCAAATCTCTCTTGTGTTACTTTGAGCTTAAGGTCAATGCCTTATTGCTCTTTTTATGTTATGCCGTGATTTTAGGAGCTTCTCAGGTCTTTTATATCCAAATGGATGTGCTCAAAGAAAGCTTCTCACCTCTTATCATAGTGCTCTTACTATCAAGTGCCTTAAGTGCTGCTTATGGTTTAGCCACTTATGAGCGCTATGGGCAAAGCAAAGCTATTATCCTCATAGAATATGTGTTCATACTAATCTTAAGCATAGTCTTGCTGTCATTAGTGCGTCCTTTAGCTTTAATCTTGCTTTTGAGTTTGTGTGCTCCTTTATGGCTATTACCTTTATATAAGATAGTTACTAAACAAGCTATATTAAAGCTCAAGGCTCCTAAGAAGCTTACTTTGAGTAATTCACGTCTGCTCTTAGGAGAGATGATTTTTCTTAAAATCCCTGGGCTTTTATTAGTAAGCTCATTATTAATGTGTTTAATAGCAGTAATAGGGGAGTTTAATCTTCTGCCTAAGTTCTTAGTACTATTAGGTGCAGAGCCTTTTATTGGACTAATGCAGACTAACTATGAAACTTATAGTGTTTTTAATATCGAGCTGCTGGCCAATGCTTGGTATTACTACTTTGTTGAGCCTATTAATTACTTTAAGACCTTTCCTTTAGTGGTTCCTAATATTGATAATGCTCCTTTAGGTGTAGCTGTGGTTTTACAAGAGCGCGTGAGTGTTATGGCTATGCCTTTTACTTTATCTTTAGCTTTAATGTTCTTTAAGAGTACGCGTAAAGCTATAGGTCAAGAGCTCAAGGTCATGATTAGCTCTACTATTATAGGTTCATTAGTTTTTGCCTATGGTAGCTTTTATTGCTATGGGGCGGGCGTGTCTTTAGTAATGCCTGTGATGGTAGCTTTGCTTATGTGTGCTAGCTTATTAGTTTTGGTATTGTTTACTCAACCTAGTGGCATGTATGCTATTGTCTGTGCGCTAGTTCTTAAGAGCATTATAGTGAGCTTACTCTTGCCTTTTGCTTATCAAGGTACAGGACTTCCTGGTCAGTTTATAGTCAATACTAATGTTGATGCTATCTTGTACCTAGAGTATCTCTTTAACTCTGTGGGCTTCTAGCTCTCGAAATAAGGAGGGCTCTTAGTCTGGCCTTATTTCTCGTGATTACAGGCTAGTACTCCAACTGTGCTTTAAATTAGTTAGTAAAAATTTAAGTAGCTTTAAGCTATTTTATGGGCTTTATTTAGTAATGAGATTCTTATTGATTCCATTAATCCTGAGTTCTATTTACAGGTTAAACTCATATTTAGTCCTTTAAGTTTTATTATGGCGCTCTGACATGATCATCCCTATAGCAGGTCCAACCAGTTTAAGCCCACACATTTGCCAAGAGCTCATACCTCTTGGAGCTAATATTGCCCCAAGTGTCACTATAGCACGCAATTTATTATTCAATGGCCCTATAGAAATTGCTTCTAATTGTGATGTATTTGGCGCACAAATTGATGCTTATTCATATTTAGGAATTAATGCTAGTTTAATTATTTTTAAGGTAGGGCGCTATTGTTCTATTGGACATAGAGTTGAGATTGGTCTGGGGTATCACAACTATAAGCTCTTTACTACTTCACCTGCTATTTTCAGACATCCCACCTTATTTCATGAAACAGGAGATAAGATAGAAGGTGTCCCTAAATGGCTAGAAGAGCGTCAAGGGATGGATACCTCTCAGGCAGTTATTGGTAATGATGTCTGGATTGGCGCTCATGCCATGATTCCTGGAGATGTGACTATTGGCCATGGTGCAGTAATTGGCGCTAATGCAGTGATTACTAAAGACGTACCACCTTATGCTATTGTCAGTGCTAGTACTAATTCAGATAGGGGTCAGGTAGTTAAGTATCGCTTTAGTGATGAAATTATTGCTGATTTATTAGAGCTTAATTGGTGGGATTATGATCTGCCATCTATGCTAGCTCAAGGTATGCAAATCCCTCGTGAAAATGTCAAAGACTTTATATCTTTTATGAAAAATGAGGATGTCAGCTCATTTTTACGTATTCAGGATAATTGGAAGCTCTTGGCTGTGATTAATTCAGATAAAGTACAACTAGTACCAGGACATAAAGATATGTTCATGGACTTTGTGCAGCTTGAGCTTAATGATTAGGAGCGGGCGCATGAAAAAAGCCAAGCATTAGAGCTTGGCTTTTTCTTTTTAGTAACGATCGCGCTTTTGCTTGCGTACAGGGCGCGGGATAAAGACAAAGATTACACCAGCTATGGCACCGCAAAAGGCAATAATGGCGCCTTGCATCCACCAGCGCATTTGCATATCTAACTCTTTGGTCTCTAAGCGCTCTGCATATTCACGATAGAGCTCATCTAATTCGTTGATAGTAGCATCCTTGCTAGTGAGGGTGCTCTTTAATTGGGTATTTTCTTTAGTAAGGTGAGCTAATTGCTCCTGGGCTGTTTTTAATTGACGGGAGAGCTCGTTGTCATAATTATCAAGACGGTAGTTTAAGCTCTCAATTTCTTTGTTAAGCTTAGTAACTAATAAAGGACCACACATCTTAGGAGTTAAGTTCTCTAAAGGCATCCAAAAAGTGTCGTCGTCCTTTTTTAGTTGAGCCCAACGGCCATTGTCTGAGTAGCGTAAAAAGGTAAGCTCATCACCAATTTGACGACTGCCAGTAACACGATAGCCCTCAGATGGACCTGAGCGAGTCCAGATCTTTACATTTTCAGATACATAAACAGGGCCGCCTACATAATAACCATTGGCATCGGCCTTAGGGGCTGGTTGCTCAGGAGCAGCAACTTGAGCCTTATCAACCTCTACAGCAGGCTCGGCACTGGCCAGTCCTACGCTAAAACCAAGACTCAAAGCCAGAGTGAAAGGTAAAATCTTATTAAAGTGCATTTGTATCCCTTTAAGTTGATGGCGTCCCCTTGTGTAAGGAGTGAATGTTGAGCCCTGATTATATGACTTGTAGACGTTAAAAGCTAATTAAAAGAGCGTCATGTGCTCACTAATTTTGCTCTTAAAGATACAGCCTGTGCGCTAAGGCTGGTATTATGAATAAGTTCACGCAATTTAGATGTAAGGAAAAGCGTATGCTCGTTTTAAGTGATTATCCATATGCCATCTTTCCCAAGCCAACTAGTCTCCCCGAGCTTCCTGAGTCCTTGTTAGCAGATGGTCAGAACTTTTATGAGCGCTTAAAGCAACGTGCCTCTGCGGAGCAAATGGAGGTGTTTGATAAACGTCCTGAGCTCATGTATGTCTTGTCGATGTCAGAGTTTATTGCCAAGACTATGATTCAATATCCGCAAGAGTGTGCCACTTTAATCGCGCGGGGAGCCTTAGATGATCCTTGTTTTTCCTTAGATGCCTCTGATGCAGTTAAAGAGCGCATTGTTCCAGGACTAAGCGATTTAGACTTAAAAAAGCGCTTGCGTGTGCTCCGTCGTACGCGCATGGTAATCATAGCTTGGCGTGATTTAACAGGTATGGCTGAAATTGAGGAGGTATTTGTCTCCTTATCTAATTTAGCTGAGACCATAGTTGATCGTACTGTCTATGTGGTTCGTGAGTGCCTTAAGGCTGTATTTGGTGATGCCTTTGATAAAGAAGGCGTACAGATGCCACTATTGATTTTAGGCATGGGCAAATTAGGTGGTGGGGAGCTCAATTTTAGCTCGGATATCGACTTAATGTGCTGCTATCCTTATGATGGCCAAACTCAAGGTGGTAGTCGCTCTATAAGCTATCAAGAATACTTTACTAAGGTAGTCCAGCGCTTGTCTAATTTATTGAGTGAAGTGACGGCTGACTCTTTTTGTTATCGTATTGATTTGCGCTTACGTCCTTTTGGCGATGCAGGTCCGTTAGTCTCTTCTTTTGATGCTCTGTCCTCTTACTATGAAACCCAAGGCCGCACTTGGGAGCGTTATGCTTTAGTAAAAGCTAAGCTTATTGGCGATTATCACCAATGGGGCTCTTATGGTGATGAGTTAATTGAGCTCTTGCGTCCTTTTGTTTACCGGCGTTATCTTGATTATGGTGCTATTGAGTCTTTACGTAAGCTCAAGCGCATGATTGAATCTGAGGTACGTCGTCGCAATTTAGGTGATAACTTTAAGTTAGGCTCAGGTGGTATTCGTGAAATTGAGTTCATTGCGCAGGTTTTTGAATTAATGCGTGGTGGACGTATTCCTGAGATGGTAGAGCGTAGTTTGCGTAAGACGTTACGCAATATCAGTAAGCTACAATTGCTTCCTGATGATGTGTGTGTGCGTCTTGATCACTGCTATATTTACTTGCGTCGTCTAGAAAATATTACCCAAATGCTAGCAGACAAGCAGACCCAAACTTTGCCTATTAATCCTAAAGATCAAATACGTGTCGCTGTGGGTATGAATAAAGAGAGCTTTGAGGTCTTAACTCAAGAGCTCAGTGAAATTCGCCATATGGTGCACCATGAGTTTAACTCTATTATGCGTGACTCAGACGATGATAGGGAGGCTCAAAGTGCAGAGAATGTTGAGCTGTGGGAGGCAAGCTTAAGTGCTGAAGAGCTCGAGCCTGTCTTAGTTCCTCTTATGGTTGAGCCTGTAGGTGATAATGCTAAAAACACCAATTCCCGCGCGTTAGCTCAAGGCATTATTAACCTTCATCACTCTTTAGGACGTCTGCCTGTAGGCCCAATTGGTCGTGATACTTTAGTACGCTTAATGCCACAAATTATTAAGGGCGTTGCTAAGTATAAGAATGCGCCTGCGCTATTTAACAAGGTGGCACTCTTAATTGAAAAAGTAGCCTTACGCACTACTTATTTGCAGTTGTTAGCGGAAAATGCTGGCACGAGAGAGAAGTTATTAAATCTGCTCAATGGTAATAACTTTGCAGGAGCTTTAATTAGTGCTCATCCAATCTTGCTCGATGAGCTAATTGCTCCTCGCTACTTTAAAGAGCCACCACACACTGAAGAGTACTTAGCTTGGCTTAATGAGCGCCTTTTGCGTATTGATCCCGAGGATTTAGAAGAGCAAATGGAGGAGCTGCGTCTGTTTAAGAAGACTATGGTCTTACGTATTGCCATGTCAGATCAGTCGCAAAGCTTACCTTTAATGAAGATCTCTGACTCGCTTACTTGGCTTGCAGAAGCTATTTTGCGTGAGATTGCTGTGCTTTCGTGGAAGCAAACTGTCCAAAAATACGGCTCGCCTGAGGGCAAGGATGCTAATGATCCAGGTTATGCTTTAATTGCTTATGGCAAGCTTGGTGGTATTGAGCTTGGTTATAAGTCCGATCTTGATATGGTCTTTATTCGTGATATCAACGATGAAATGACCACAGGTGATAATCCTATTCCTGCCGCTATGTTCTATCAGCGTTTTGTCCAACGCTTTATGCACTTGTGTACTACACGGATGTCAGGTGGCGTGCTCTATGATTTAGATATGCGTTTGCGTCCTGATGGTGATTCTGGCTTGCTCATGACTGATTTGAGTGCCTATCAAAACTATCAGCAAAATCGTGCATGGACTTGGGAGCATCAGGCTTTGGTACGTGCTCGTCCTGTAGCTGGCTCACCTAATGTTATTGAAGCTTTTAATAAGATTCGTGATCAAGTCTTACGTACTGAGCGTGATGAGGTGAAATTAAGTGATGATGTTTATGCCATGCGTATGAAGATGCGCAACTTCTTAGATCGGAGTTCAGATAAGCTCTTTGACTTAAAGCAAGGACGTGGTGGCATGGTAGATATTGAATTTATTGCCCAATATCTGCTCTTGCGTGAGGCTCCTCATCATCAAGATATGATCTTATGGTCGGATAATGTGCGCATCTTTGATGAGTGCGCTCGTTTGAATATCTTAAGTGAAGAGACTACTGATAAGCTCAAGCAAGCTTATTTGGCTATTCGTGAATGCTATCACCGTGTTAGCTTGGCTGATCTGCCTCGTATTGTGGCCATTGAAGATCGCCCAAGTCAGTGCGAGGATGTCGCTAAGATCTTCGATAGCATCTTTGCTGAGGCTGCTGCACGCTTTGTCCCTCCGCACTATAGTAAGGCTAATGCTCTGCCTCCAAGCACTATTTAGCAGATTGGAAAGAGCTTTTTCATAAGTAGCAAGGCAAGGTCGATAGATCTTGCCTTGTTGCTTATTTACCTATAGAAATAAGGATCATCGTCGTTTAATGAAGGCTGTGGCAGATCGTAATTAAGACGCGCTTGTGCTTGCTGGTTGCTAACAATAGGGCCCAATCCTTGAGGGCAGGCATAAGCGCGCCCTGAAAGTGCAATACCCATATCTGAAGATAAGCGATTTAGTAATTGCGCATAGGCATAAGACTCAGTGATATGCGTTGCGCCTAAAGTTGCAGCTTTGAGTTTTAAGTCAAAGCGGGCATTTTCAATAGTAATACGAGGAGCTGTGTCAACATTGCCAAGAAAAGTACAACCTCGTACTTCATGCGGTAAGGCAGTAATTACTCGTTGAGCAGCCGCTTCGTCATAAGCTGAAGTGCAAGCGCTAAGTAGTATACAAGCGCCAAAGATTAAAGGAAGTGAGCGCATAGAAGCTTCTCCTTAGCAGATATTGAGTTAAGCTCATTGTATAGCAATTAGCCTTTGTACATCTAGCTCCCTAAGCTTGGCAACTAGTAATTGAGCTACTGCACTCATTAATGGCACAACTACAGAATTGCCCAATTGCTTATAGGCCTGGGTATCAGAGACGGGGAAGACAAAGTCTTCAGGAAAGCCTTGCAAACGAGCGCACTCTCGTATGGTGAGTCTTCTGGGGTTCTGCCCTTCTTGAGCAATTAAGATCTCAGATCCATCTTTGTAGTAGCGAGCACTTAAAGTACGACTAATACCATCTAAAGGCGCTAAGGAAAAGCCAAAGCCATGACCTTGTGCTTGATGTTTGGCTGCATGTGCTTGTAAAAAGTGCCATAATTTGTCGCTAAGAGTGTATTTAGGTGCTACTTGAGGTTCCAGAATATCTTTGAGTACAGGGCGTACTATAGGTTTAGGGTAGTTGAAGGTAAAATTAATAGCAGTGCCATAGCGTTTTTGATCAAAGCCTACAATGATGATGCGCTCACGATGTTGAGGCACAAAGTCCTGGCCATCAAGAATTTGGTAGAAGACTTGGTAATTAAGCTCACTAAGTGATTCTAAAATTATTTTGAAGGTTTGTCCTTGGTGATGGGAGCACAGATTTTTCACATTTTCTAGCATGAAAGCTTTAGGTCTTTTTGCTTGGAGAATACGACAAATCTCAAAGAACAAAGTGCCTTGGATCTTATCGGCAAAGCCTGTAGGTCGGCCTAAGCTCTTTTTCTTGGCTAGTCCTGCTAAGGAGAAAGGTTGACAAGGAAATCCTGCAACTAAGATATCATGATAGGGGATATCTTGAGCCATAATATTAGTGATATCGCCCTTAGGAGTGAAACCAAAATTGGTCTGATAGGTTTGAGCGCTAAACTTATCCCTCTCGCTAGCATATATACAATGAGCCTGCGCATTTTTGAATGCGAGGTGCATGCCTCCAATGCCTGCAAAGAGATCGATAAAGTTGTAGGTAGGCAGACTATTAGCTAGCGCTTGGATGATAATAGACTTAATAGAGCAGTAAGGAAAAAGCTCCAGGAGCTCATCAGATAAGGTAATTTGAAGCTTACGCATAATAGAGTCAGACAATGAGATATAAAAACAATATGATTGTATTTTAATTGCCTGGATTTTTCAACTTACTAAACACGATGGTCATTTAATAAATTGAGCCCCCATACGGAGGCTCAATTTATAGTCAGCTAATATTAGGATAACGTGATGGCTCGTCCTCAGGAGTAGTTTTAAAGCGGCGGTGCATCCACAGATACTGAGCTTTATCGCTATTGATCATTTGCTCAACATATTTATTGCCCAGTAGGGTATCTGCTACTACATCTTCGGTGGGGAAGTTTTCAATAGGAGGTAAGACGCGTAAGCGATAGCCCTTACTCTCGCGTATCAACCAGAAAGGTTGGACTTTGACATCATTGATGCGGGCTAAATCATGTAATCCTGTTACTGTACAGGTCTTGTCTACGCCAAAGAAAGGCACAAAGACAGAGCTGGTGATGCCATAGTCTTGATCAGGGGCATACCAAATAGGGTAGCCTTTGAGTACGGCTTTAACCATAGAGCGCACATCGCTGCGGTCAATTAGTGCCAAGTTAGAGCGTAAACGACCTTTAACTTGAATGTATTCCCAGACAGGATGATCGGTACTTCTATAAACACCAATACCTGGCTTAATAGCTAAAGCATATAAGCGGGCACCTATTTCTAAAGTTACCATATGGCAGGTAAAGGCAATGGTGCGCGTATCTTTAGCAGCTAGCTCACGTGCCAATTTAAGTTCTTGTTCGTCCACAATGAGCAGACGCTTAATGCGCCAGTCAGGCCAGAACCAGGCAATGCCTGTTTCAAAAATAGCCATACCAGCATTTTCAAAGACACGCTTTTCCAAGGCTAAGCGCTCGCTTTCTTCCATATTAGGAAAAGCGAGCTTTAAATTAGTAGCTACGACATAGCGGCGTGGTTTTAAAAGCTTGTGCATGATACGGCCAATACCTCTACCTAAAGCCATAGTGAGCTTATAAGGTAGTAAGTTGACTATCAAATACAAGCTAATAATAGCGCCCCAAGCGCCCCACATACTAAAGTGGAGCATGCTTTTGTCAAAAGGAACACCTTCAGTTACTCCACTACCCCACGAGATCTTTCTTTGAACATTACGTCCTTGCTTTTTTCGTTGTTCATAAGAGGTATGTAGTTTTAACTTTGCCATGTAGTCCCCCAAAAAATATATTTAAGAGCTAGCTAGTATGGTTGTTCCTGCTACTTTGGTCAAGGATCCGTTTAGCGAATATCTTTAACAGAATCACGGCGCACTAAAGAGACATCTAAGCGATGAGGCGGATCTAAAGGCTCATGACGATAAAGACGTAAGGAACGATGTAGAGCCTCCTCAGCCATCTTCTTAATAGGATTATCAATGGTAGTAAGAGCAGGCCAAGTACAATAGCTCAAATACAGATTATCAAAGCCTGTAATGCTTACATCATCAGGCACTGTAAGTCCCTTAGCATAAAGTACAGGAATAGCGCCAATAGCCATAACATCAGAATAACAAGCAATGGCAGTAAAATCTTTACCAGGAGTGAGGCGACTTAAGAGATTTTGGGTCGCACTAGCGCCACCTTCAATTGATGGTGGAGCCTCTGCTACTAAGACAGGGTTAAATTCAATGCCATGCTCATTTAAAGTATCAACATATCCTTGCAAGCGCTCGGCAGCATCCATAATTTGGTGTGATGAGTTGATAAAGGCAATTTTGCGATGACCTTTGGCAATGAGCTCGCCTACAGCTAGGCGCTCACCTGCATAGTTATCACAGTTTAAGCAGCGATCTTCATAGCCTTTAATGACACGGTTGATCATCACCATAGAGTCAACACGATCTAAATAGTGACGTAAAGTGTCATCATCTAAAGCCAAAGCGTGCACCACCAAACCACGACACTTATAAGAGATTAAAGACTCAATAGCCTTGCGCTCACGCTCGGCATCATGATGGCCTTGAGCAATGAGTAAGTTTAAGCCAGAGGATTGGATGGCATCATCACAAGAGCGTACTGCAGTGGCAAAGTAAGGATCTGAAACATCAGATACTACCATACCTATAGTATTGGACTCTCGTTGAGCTAAGGCGCGAGCATTAGCATTAGGTGAGAAGTTGAGTTCTTTTTGAGCCTTGAGAACTGCTTCTTTAATAGTAGGGCTAACCTTAGCTGAGTTGTTAATAACTCGTGATACTGTAGCGATAGAAACATTAGCGCGCTCGGCTACATCACGTATGGTGGGCATGGTGTTTAACTCCCCAAAACAAATTATTAATCAGAGCCTTCTTAGTGTCCAGATCCAGATATTGTAAAGCGTATACATAGCACTAGCTATGGGATCGAGCTAGTGTATCTGTCAGTGTTTTTTAGCGCGGCTCTCAAACCTATTATTGACTCATGTTGCCTAGGGCAACACTATCACCTATATATCCACACACACGTCTTATTGTATCAGTAATTAGCTGACTAATATGAGTGCCTTGTAGTTAGTTGTTACTGTACTTCATTAGTATAAATCTTTCACTTATTACTACAGTAGTAAAAGCGTCACACTTTTGCGATCACGAGCTCATTCCTAGATTCATCATTAAAAGACCTTTTAGGGATTTACTAATACGTGTTAGTTATATAAAAACAAGATAAATAAGCGCTTTTTACGGGATCTTTCATGCTGTTGTTAATAGTGGGGGGATGTTCTTGCTTGTCCGACATCTTTTTAAAAGCCCGAGCTTAGGCCGCTTTAGGTGCTTTCCTATGGCCTTTGTGCATTATTTGCTTTTTTTTGCTGTGCAAATTGCTCATAGTGTTGAGCTTAGTGAAAACAAGAGGTGAGCTTTGAGGGGCAAAAAAGAGGCTTTATATTAGTGATAAATCCGCTATAATAGGCGCATCAAAGAGATTTTTACTGATTTCAGTAAGACCATAACTCATGTATAGAAACTAGATATCATACTGGCTAATTTTGATTGTTTTTATGCGTGAGTTTTTTTAGAGCTTACCTAGAAAACGGTTTAAATAGACTGATTTTAGGAGGGAAATTTTTTAAACAAAAATTCCGCTTGCTTTATTATCTGAGGTTGAGGTTGTGTGTATTGCTCAGATAGCTAAGAGGCAATTTTAGTTTAAAGAATTTTTAGTGGTGAGAGCTGGCTCAATTTAGTGGATAGTTTCTTGATCTAAACTAGATTGTAAGCAGAGAGTGAATCTCCTGCTGGGCTACTTTCATGGAACACCAAATCTTAAGGAAATTTCATGGCTACTATTTTAGTTACTGGCGGTGCTGGTTATATCGGTTCTCACACTGTAGTTGAGTTAGTTAAGGCTGGTTACGAGCCAATCATTTTTGATAACTTCTCCAATGCCAAGCCTGCTGTTTTAGCTCGCATTAAGCAAATTTGTGGCCGCTCTGTTCCTTTTTATGCAGGCGATATCCGCGTTTATGAGCAATTAGCTCAAGTCTTTAAGAATCACAAGATTGATGGTGTTATCCATTTTGCGGGCTTAAAGGCTGTAGGTGAGTCTGTTAAAAAGCCTTTAGAGTATTACGATGTTAACGTTAATGGCTCTCGTGTCTTACTTCAGGTAATGAGCGACTTCAACTGCCATAACTTCATCTTCTCTTCATCTGCAACTGTATACGGTGAGCCAGATAGCGTACCTTTAACCGAAGAGAGTCCTGTTAAGCGTGCTAACTGCCCTTACGGCCAAACCAAGGTTGATGTTGAGTACATGGCTCAAGAGTTACAAATTGCTCACCCTGAGTTCTCCATTACCTTATTACGTTACTTCAACCCAGTAGGTGCTCACTCCTCTGGCTTAATTGGTGAAGATCCACGTGGTATTCCAAACAACCTCATGCCTTATTTAACTCAAGTTGCTGTAGGTCGTTTAGAGTGCTTATCTATTTTTGGTAATGATTACCCAACTCCAGATGGCACCTGCGTTCGTGACTACATCCACGTAGTTGATTTAGCTTTAGGTCACGTTGCTGCATTAAAGCACTGCTTAGACAATGCTGGTGTTCATATCTATAACTTAGGTACTGGCAATGGCTATAGCGTTTTAGATATGGTCAATGCTTTCTCTAAGGCTATTGGTCGTGAGTTACCTCACAAGTTTGCTCCACGTCGTCCAGGTGACGTAGTAAGCTGCTATGCCGATCCTGCCAAGGCTAAGAATGAGCTTGGTTGGGTTGCAACTCATACCTTAGACGATATGACTCGTGATGCCTACAACTGGCAGAAGAACAACCCTAACGGCTACGAAGACTAAGTTTAAACTTAGCGCATTCTAGGTCTTGCTCCTTGATTACTAGGTATATGAGCAAGGCCTAGTTGAAGCTTAGCTTTGTACTGGTAATAAATATTGATAAGGATTTTACTCGTATTACTAGCATCTATCGCTTAAAGGCGTGCTCTTTCCCTTATTATTTAGGGGATGCCATGCTAGTGTCTAGCCTAAGTTTAGCTCTTTTATAGAGTCAACTACTCCATATTAAGGAAAGTCTTTATCAAAATCGATTGCCCCTAAGAAAGAAAAACATTTTTAGCATAAAAAGGGAGGGCGCTTTATCACCTGTTTAAAGACAGGGGGTGCCGCGCTTTTAAAAGTTATGAGTAATTTTAATGTTTCAGATCATCCACATCGTCGCTTTAATGCTTTAACTGGCGAGTGGATCTTAGTTTCCCCACACCGCGCTAAGCGCCCATGGAATGGTCAAGTAGAGAAGAATAATGCTGAGGTTAAGCCAAGCTATGACCCAAGCTGCTACTTATGTCCAGGTAACACCCGTGTAAATGGTGATGCCAACCCACAATATGAGCACAACTATGTGTTCACCAACGATTTTGCTGCTTTAATGCCAGATACCCCTCTTGATGCTCCAGCAGGTGATGACTTATTCAAGTTAGAGCCAGCTCGTGGTACTGCTCGTGTTATCTGCTTTAGCGCTGATCACTCCAAGACTTTACCAGTTATGGAAGTAAACGAGATCCGCAGCGTCGTTGATTTATGGGCTGATCAATTAACTGAGTTATCTGCTCAGTACAAGTGGGTACAGTTATTTGAGAATAAGGGCGCCATCATGGGTTGCTCTAACCCTCACCCACACGGCCAGATTTGGGCTTGCTCTTTCTTACCAGAGGAGATCACCAAGGAAGTTGCCCAGCAAAAGGCTTACTTTGCTAAGCACGGGCGTCCACTCTTATTAGACTATGTTGAGCGTGAGCTTGAGCTTAAGGAGCGTATCGTAGTTGAGACTGAGCACTTTGTTGCTTTAGTTCCATACTGGGCTTTCTGGCCATTTGAGACTATGATCTTACCTAAGTTCTTAGTTAAGTCCATCAATGAGCTTACTGATGCCCAGCGTGACGATTTAGCTTTATGTATTAAGAAGCTCACCACTCGTTATGACAACCTCTTTGAGTGCTCCTTCCCATACTCCATGGGCTGGCATAATGCTCCAGCTGATGGTGATAATTATGAAGGTTGGCAGATGCATGCTCACTACTATCCACCTCTCTTACGCTCTGCTAGCGTTAAGAAGTTCGTGGCTGGCTTTGAGTTATTGGCTGAAAAGCAGCGTGATCTCACCCCTGAGCAGGCTGCTGAGCGTCTCCGTGCTTTAGACGACGTTCACTATACTAAGAAGTAATAGTTACTTAGTTTACGTGTAACAAGAGCCATCTTTTATTTAAGGTGGCTCTTATTGTGCCTAACCTCAGGCACCTTATGACATCAAAAAGATAAGTACTAACTAATAGTACTTATCAACATGCTTATCTTTATTTCATTTCCATTATCCATACCAGATTTTTCCGACTTGCGCCTTGAAAATAAAAGTAACAATCGCGCAGGCAAAAAGGAGCTCCTAGCTAAAAGCTAGGTTTAATTATGTGCTCGGGCCCAGTGCACAAGCACAACAGATCTACCAGCCTGTTAAGGAGCTGTTCCTAGCCTTAGCATGGTTGAGTAGCTTGCTTTATGCAAGCCAATGCGCAAGCGCTAATCAGACAGCGTATGAGGATATAAGCTGCATAAGGCATCCTTATCTCCTGCATGAAAGGATATAAGGACGTGATTGCTGCGTATACTATGCCGTTTAACGACTAAAGGCAGTAATCATAGGTATAGGAACATTGTTAGTTGTTAGTAGTGTGCTTTGCCTTCTTAAGTAACACACCTTAGCATTCTTGCTAACTCAGGCTAAAGCACACATTTTATCTAGTAGATGCACAACGTTTACACACCATAGCCTCACCTTTATGTTACGTGTAACATCCTTATAGTTACAGCTATTAAGAGTCTTAAAGGCCATTAGTTTCAAGTTTGTTTAATGATTTTTTGTCTTAAGATGATGTTACCTAACATGTAAAAGGTAGTAGAATGAAAAGCACTCCACTAGTTTAAGTGGTAATAGATTTTAGTCTGTAGTTGGAGCAGACAACCAGTCAGCAAACAAAGAAACAGTACTAACTAAATAACATAGTTGGTACTACAACAACCCTAAGGTGGTTCAAGGACAAGATAGTCATCTCTTGCCTTATAGGACAATCCAGTAGCAGCACTGCTGGTAGCAAGTTGCTAGGCTCTTATCCTTGACCTGCCTTTTTTCTATTCTTAGCCCCCTCGGGCTCGTTCCTTTGTACCCTATACACCATCACCTCCTATGCTGTCTAAGAAAGGTAGATAGCACTGCATGTCTAATGTTGTGAAAGCGTTTTTTCATAACATCGATAAGCTGTCATGATAGATAAATGCGATACATAAGCCCTTTGTATTGATATTTACGAAAATGTTACGAAATATATTTCGCATATTTTTTCGTAAAAATAAGGCTTAACAAGAGCTCATAACCGCGCAAAAGCACAGAAAAAAAGTTAAGTAACAAAACAGTGCTTGAATGTAGACAAATGGCTTATTTATCTTATTTATAATAATGTTACTCCTAGGTTGTATGATCAGTTAAACACAGTTTTTATACTGCGATTGAGCGGCTAAAAGTCGTACGATTTCACAACAAAGCTAGATGTATCAAGCTTTGGCATATATAAGGGAATGATATCGTATACTTAGAGTTAAAAAATGTTAAAAATATCACTACTCAAAGCACCATTTTGCTAAATTATGACGTATAATAGGCCGCATCTTATGCAGGCGGGTATAAGATGTGGAATGTTACTAAGCGAACATGGTTTTTTGATCCTTAGTAATACTCTTTACTAAGCCTATAAGCGGCGAAGTAATGTAAAATCTAAAAAGCACTTGTGCAGTAGTCACGTGCTATTTGTATTGTTGTTGTCTCAGAGGATTGAGTAATGAGCGATGTTCGTTTAAAGAGTGCCCAAGAGTTCGAAAGTCACTTCGGCTGCAAGCCAACTTTCTTATCTTATGCACCAGGCCGTGTTAATTTAATTGGTGAGCATACTGATTATAACGATGGCTTTGTACTTCCTTGTGCTATTAAGTTTGGCACTGCTATGACTGCCAAGAAGAATGGCACTGATAAGATGCGTTTATTAGCCGTTGATATCGATCACGATACCGACGAGTTTGTATGCTCTGCTACCTTTAATCCACACGAGTCCAAGACCTGGAGCAACTATTTACGCGCCATGACTTCTTTAATTATGCAAAAGGGTCACAAGGTTGAAGGCTTAGACATTGCTATTACTGGTGATATTCCATTAGGTTCAGGTTTATCCTCCTCCGCCTCTTTAGAAGTTACTTTCGGTAACTTACTTTCCCAAGTATTTGGTCTTAATATCCCTCTCCAAGAGATTGCCTTAATTGGTCAAGCTTGCGAGGCTTTAAATGGCTGCAAGTGCGGCATTATGGATCAGACCATCGTTGCTTGTGGCAAGGCTGACAATGCCTTATTAATTGATTGCCGCTCCTTAAAGTTAGAGCAAATCAGCGTACCAAGCAATTTAGATATCTTAATTGTTAACTCCAATGTTAAGCATGCCTTAGTTGGTGGTGAGTACAATGAGCGTCGTGAGCAATGCGAAAATGCTGCTAAGATCTTAGGCGTTAAGGCTTTACGTGATGCCACTATGGAGATGCTTGATGCTAAGAAGAGCGAGATGGACGAAGTTACTTACCGTCGTGCTCGTCACGTTATCACTGAAGATGATCGTGTATTAGAGGCTGTAAAGGCTTTTGAGCAGGGCGATTTAGCTAAGCTCGCTACCTTAATGTATGCTTCTCACTGCTCTATGCGTGATGACTTTGAAATCACCATTCCTGAGATCGATGGCTTAGTTGAGATTATTCGTGAGGCTATTGGTGAGCATGCTGCTGTTCGTATGACTGGCGGTGGCTTCGGCGGTAGCGTAGTTGCCGTAGTTGAGCCTGGTAAGGTTGAGCAGGTTAAGGCTGCTATCGACGCTAAGTATGAAGCTTTAGCTGGCCGCAAGGCTACCATCATTGAAACCCACGCTTTTGATGGTGCAGCTTTTAGCGCTTTATAATTTCAAACTCTTAATATAAGAGTCAAGGTGCTGACCTTATCAATTAAGGTCAGTACCTGATCCTCCTCTACATTCTCTTAGGAGTACGCTTGTCGGTCGAGACAGGTGTTCTAAAGTTTTCTTCACTTGCTATACATTCTGACGCTATGTAGTTTGCTCTTCATGGTAGTTTTAGTACGCCCTTAATGAGCAATAAGTCATACGTTGGTTTAGTAAACAGGTTGTAAGAAAGCGCTATCATAGAGTAATGCTAATAATAACGAGGTTTGCTCAAGTTCTTTTTCTAATTCTCCTTTTAAGGCACCAGATATGTGCTGGTGCCTATTTTAAAGGCTCAGAGAATTTGAGCAAGCTAGGTTATTAGCTTGCATTTAGAGGTGATTTTGCGTAAGCAAAGTATTTTTTCGAGGCTGCTTTAGTTCACGTTGTTGTGTTTTCTTCTCTGAGCTAAAGACTAGGTGTGTGAATCTGGAGATTGATATGGCTGAAAGTCCCGTCACATTAAAAGAGAAGGTATCCTTCGGTCTTGGTGCTGTCGGTAAGGATTTATCTTACTGGGCCATGGCTGGCTACCTGATGTTGTACTTTACTGACGTTGTTGGTTTAAGTGCAGCTTTCGTAGGTGTTATTTTCTTAATCGCTCGTTTATGGGATGCTTTTAACGATCCTTTCATGGGCTGGATTGTAGATAATACTAAGTCCCGTTGGGGTAAGTTCCGTCCATGGATCTTAATTGGTACTTTAGTGAACTCAGTAGTTGCTGTGTTCATGTTCACCAACCCAATTCACTTCTTCGGTTTCTCCATGGGTGAAGCCATGGCCTACTGTGCCGTCTTCTACATCCTTTGGGGTATGACCTATACTATTATTGATATTCCTTACTGGTCTTTCATTCCAGCATTCTCTACCGATTCCAAGGTTCGTGACATTATGTCCGTAATTCCACGTACCTGCGCTATGATTGGTGGTCAGTTTGTTGTGATCTTCGGTTTAACCATGATTGGCTGGTTAGGTGAGGGCATGGGTGACACCGCCTCTGACGGTTTCTTCCGCTACATGCTCATGATCAATATCGCCTTCATCGTAACTGAAATCATCTGCGTACGTAACATTCGCGAGCACGTTCAGACTCCTTTACGCCAGAAGATTACCGTTAAGGGCATGATTCAGCTCTTAGTTAAGAATGATCAGCTCTTAGTTATCATTATCTTAACTGTTATCCAGCAGGTTGCTCAGAACTTAGTAAATGGTGCCATCTTATACTACTTCAAGTACGTTATTATCAACGAAGATGTTTACCCTTACTTCATGGCTGCTGGCGCTATCTTCCAGTTTATCGCTTTCATTTCCTTCCCATACTTAGTTCAGTTTAGTTCCCGTAAGGCTGTGTATATCGCCGCTGCTTTATTAATGGTTACTGGCTATATGGGTATGTTCTTTAGCGGCTCTGGTGCTGATGCTAGCATCTGGATGGCTGGTGCCTCCTTCTGTATCGCTTCTATGGGTGTTGCTTTATCCTTAGTTGCTACTACTGTAATGTTAGCTGATACCGTTGACTATGGTGAGTACAAGTTAGGCACTCGTTCTGAGTCTATCGTATTCTCCATGCAGACCATGACCGTTAAGTTCGGCTCTGCTTTTGCAGGCTTCTTATCTGGTTTAACCTTAACCTTAGTAGGTTACGTACCAAACGTTGCTCAATCTGAGAGCACCATCTTTGGTTTACGTATGGTTATGTTCGTAGCTTCCACCGTTGTTTTACTTATTATGTTATTACTCTATATCAAGTACTATAAGTTAAACGGCGACTTCTACAAGAACATGTTATCTGCCTTACAGTCCTCCCGTGACCAAGCTATTACTAACAAGGCTTCCACTCGTTTCGTTCGTGCCTCTTTACACGTACGCACCATGATGGTTGATTGTGATGCTACTACCAAGCAGAGCTTATTAGCTCAGATGGTAAGCAAGGTGGTTGCTGTTGAGAACCTTGATGCTAAGGATGAGAAGGCTTTCTTAGACGCCATTATGGCTCGTGAGGAAGTAGGTCCTACTGGCATTGCCGATGGTATTGCTATCCCTCACGCTAAGTCTGACCTTATCAAGAACACTACCTTAGTAATTGCTAAGCTACAGACTCCAATTGACTTCAACGCTCCTGATGGCAAGCCTTGTGATTTAGTTTGCTTATTAGCTAGCGTCAATGATGGCAATGCTCACTTAAATGTTATTGGTCGTTTAGGCTTAATCGTAGATGATGCCGAGACTCAAGCTGCAATTCGTGGCTGTTCCGACCCATATCAGTTAGTTGAGATCATCAGCCAAGCTGAAAAGAAGTTCCTCTAATTGTCAAGAGGTAGGGCTAAGTCCTTTGGCCTACACATAAATACGGGACTTAGCCTTAAATAGCAGCTTTAACTACCAAAATCACTTTTGGTGAACGATTAGGCTTTTTGCTGATGGAGCCCAAACAAGCAGGGGCGCTTTAGTGTTCTCAATAAAAAACAGAGCCATGTTTGTTAAAGAGTTACTAAAAACATCAGGAAGAAGACCTTAAACCCAAGGGCTGAAAGTGACTAACAACCTCACTAGAGGCCCTTTTTGAGACAAGGTTTAACTTACTAAGCGCAGCAGACAAGCTTAGTAGGATTAGAATTTTTTAGAGCATTTGACGGTGCTCTTAAAAATGCTCGGAGCACCTAGAGCTTTAGTTCTAGACGCAGGCACACACACCACCACATAGCCGATAGGGCTAGGCTAAGGGTGCTCTTGAGTTTCTCAACTAAATACAAATCCCGAACAAGGTCAAGTTAGCAATAGCTTGGCCTTTTTTATTGCTATTTGCTAAACAAAAAGGGCCAAGCATGTGCTTGTCCCTTTTTCTTTTGGTAAGAGCTTTAGATTTTAATCACGAGAGCAGATGCACTCAATTTCAACCTTAGCACCCTTTGGTAAGTCCTTGACTGCTACACAAGAGCGAGTTGGGTAAGGCTCAGCAAAGTAGCTAGCATAGACCTCGTTAACAGCGGCAAAGTCAGCAATGTCAGCTAAGAAGACAGTGGTCTTAACTACATCAGTTAAGGTATAGCCAGACTCTTCTACTAAGGCCTTTAAGTTAGATAGGCTTTGGTGAGCTTGCTCAGTAATGGTAGATGGCATGTCGCCAGTTTGAGGATTAACAGGAATTTGGCCAGAGACAAAAAGTAGGTTGCCTAGCTTGATGGCGCTGGAGTATGGGCCAATTGCTTTAGGAGCGTTTGCGGAAGTGATGACTTCTTTTGCCATAATAAACCTCAATAGTTTGTTCTAAAGTTTGTTCAGAAGGACTAAATAAGCTCTCCTGTGCTCTTTAAAAGTACGCAAATTTAGCTATAAAGTAAAGTACTTTAGTGATAGAGCTAGCAAAATGATCACTTTAAGGACGTCCTCTATACACCATATTATCCCTAAAGCAGCGTAAACTAACCTGTAAATGGTACTTTAGCCATAGATGCTTTAAGCTAGAGCTTAATTTATACCCCAAGATGGTTGAGAACTAAATCATTCTGTGTCGTAATTGTCTCTGCTCATTGAAACCGAAGTTTCAAGCACCATCCTGAAAATGAGCGCAGCTTATTTTAGGATGGAGTTGTTGACTCTTGAGGAGTTAATTATGGGAAATCGTGAATTACGAGATCATGGCTATTTGTATAATCACCTCTAAAAAACTTAAGCTTATCGAAAAACGAAAAGCATTTCTAACTATAATCAAAAAGGAGTGCGCTTCCTCCCCCGTCTAAAGACAGGCAGGGTTTTCCGCGCTACTAATATTATGACGCTCTAGTGAGGTAGCTTTAGCTCAAGAGCGTATTAGCGCTAAAAAATTGTGTTTTGACTTTTCTATTCAAGTCAGTCCTGATAATGAGGCTTGTTAACAAGAGATTTTGTCTGAGCTCTTGGGTAAGATGGGAGAGAATGTGTAATTACTGCCATCTTTCTACTGCGATTCAGGCTACAACAATTGAAATTGGCAACAATTTTTTTTGCCAATTATAATCTCGTGATCTTAGATCCTGCTATGGTGATCATTGGTTCTAATGTAGTAGCAGCAGGTAATCATTGTAGGGTGCTAAGAGCTATTACAGAGGAAGATAAGCTTAAGTATCAAAATACGCCTAGCTGCGTGCACGCTTTAAAGTCAGTAGAGTAATTTCTGAAGGTACTAAAATACGACAAGAGAAAGCAGACCAGATGCCCGAACCATTGCTTACATAAAGTTGGGTAGTATCATTGACTTGATATAAGCCACTGACAAAGCCTTGATTTGCATAAGCAAAGAAAGGCTCTAAAAAGAAAGCTACACCTCCATGAGTATGTCCTGACAGTACTAAATCGGCAGTGACATCTGGATCTGTGGCTATAGCAGGGCGATGGGAGAGTAAGATTTGCACATCAGCAAAACCACTTTCGTTGTTATTGACAGCAATACGTCGTCTTTGGCGATCATAATGAGAGGTAAGCCAAGCATCATTGACGCACTGATTAACCTTTTTCAAAGAGAGCATTAGCAAGTCATAAGCAAAGAGTCCATTGTTGATATAGGCATTAGACTGAGTTTGACCAATGGTGATTTTCTCAGGCTTATAGTCATAATCAATAATATTAAAGTTAGCTAAGAGCAGGCGCGGAGGGTCTTCTAAACCGCGTTTTGCGCCAGAAGGATCAGGTATACCTGTGACCTTTAACCTGCCATAGCCGCGCTTTAAGATGACACTTTCATTATTTAAGAACTTAATGCCCAGCTCTCTAAAATAGTTCTCCCATTCGTGATAGTCAATTAAGTAGTCATGATCTCCTGTAACAGCTAGCACACCATCTTTGCTAAACATAGTAGCTAGCAGATCAAAATCGCCTTTGTGTACTTCATATAAACCATCAGAGTAATCGCCTGTGAGTACAATAAGATCAGGGTGTAAATCATTGACACACGCAATAATGCTATTGAGGTAATAGCGACGTAGCACAGGTCCCATGTGCAGATCGCTAATTTGAACTATTTTATAGTTCTCAAACTCCTTAGAAAGATTATTGAGATAAACAGTTTGTTCTTTAACCTGAGGAATTTGGGTTTGTGAGATAGTGCCAACTAAAGCGACGATAAAGGCACCTAAACAAATCATGACATTAAGGAGATCTTGATAAAAGCGTCTAAAGTAGATGATCTTGAGTTTCTTTAAGATAAAGAAAAAGAGCAGTAACAGATCTTTGATTAGAGCTAAAACGACGCATAACAAGAGAGTATTAAAGAGCGCTTCAATTAATAGTACTTGGGAAGGCCTTAATTCAGGATGAGTTAAATTACCTGTATCTGCATAGATCAAGAGTTTGAAAGTGCACAGAGCAAAGAAACTGGCCCAGACGGTCTTAAAGAGTTTGTTAATACGGCAGGGGGCAATTAAAGAGCCATAGGCATAACCTAAAATCACCAAAGATAATAACATTGCGCCCATAAGTACTAACTAATAACTCCTGTATCTGACAACATGTGAAGAGGTTTGATAAAGTTTAGCATAAAGCTATACATCTATGATAATAAAAGCCCTGCAAGATCAGGGCATAATGCTTATTCTACTACTAATCCTATATTAGGATTATCTGGTAGCTCAACTTTAGCCATAGCATTCATTTCTTGAGTTTGCGCTTTAGCTTTGGCAATTGCACCAGGCTTTAAGTCTTCAGGAAATTCATAATTAGGTAGGTACTTGTGCACTATTTGCTCGATAGTACCATCTTCACGCATTTGCTCAAAGGTTTGATAGAGCACTTGTGAGGTGTAAGTACCTTTTTTAAACATGAGGCCCATATCATTTTCTGAGCCTTTAATATGATAGGCAATTTTTAGTTTATCCTTAGCCCAGTCCTCAGCTGCTTCCATTGCCATAGGAGCTTCAGTGATGAGTGCATCACTATTTTGATGGGCAACGGAGTAGAAAGTCATAATATTAGTAGCGCGGAAACCCCTGTCTTTAGACAGGGGAGGAAGCG